>R20__coassemble_167_pt1 | contig 52863 bp, 42 predicted proteins | sample R20__metabat2_low_PE_021 | metagenome-assembled genome bin R20
CGGAATTCGTCATCAGCAAGCTCGCAGTCAAGAATTTTGATGCAAGAGAAATAGTGGAGTCCGTGCTCGCACTCGATTCCAAGAGACGCGCCCTCCAGACAGAAAGCGACTCGATCCTCGCCGCCCAGAAGGTAAAGGCAGGCGAGATCGGCAAGCTCATGAAGGCAGGCCAGAAGGCTGAGGCCGAGGCCGCGAAGGCCGAGGTCGCTGCCCTCAAGGCGAAGTCAGCCGACCTCCTTGCGCAGATGGATGCAGCCTCCTCAGAACTTGAATCCCAGCTCGTCCTGCTTCCTAACATCCCATGCGACCTTGTTCCGGAAGGAAAGGGCGCAGAGGACAACCTCGTCGTAAAGATGGGCGGTCCTGAGGTCAAGCTTCCTGAAGGCGCGATGCCTCACTGGGAACTCTGCAAGAAGTATGATATCATAGATTTCGACCTCGGAGTCAAGATCACAGGCGCAGGATTCCCTGTCTACAAGGGCAAGGGCGCAAAGCTCCAGAGAGCTCTGATCAACTTCTTCCTTGACTGCAATACGGCGGCAGGCTACAAGGAGGTCGAGCCACCGGTGATGGTCAACCAGGCTTCCGGATTCGGTACCGGACAGCTCCCTGACAAGGAAGGACAGATGTACCATGCCACTGTCGATGATTTCTATATGGTCCCTACCGCAGAGGTCCCTGTCACCAATATTTTCCGTGACGTGATTCTCCAGGACGCGGAGGTGCCTCAGAAACTGACTGCCTACACCCCGTGCTTCCGCCGCGAGGCCGGGTCGTACGGCAAGGACGTACGCGGCCTGAACCGTCTCCACCAGTTCGACAAGGTCGAGATAGTCCGCGTAGAGAAGCCTGAGAACAGCTATGCGGCTCTCGACGAGATGGTCGCTCATGTGGAAGGGATTGTCAATAAGCTCGGTCTGAAGTACAGGATACTCCGTCTCTGCGGCGGCGACATGAGCTTCACCTCGGCGATCACCTACGACTTCGAGCTCTGGTCAGCAGCTCAGGAGAGATGGCTCGAGATTTCCTCAGTATCCAACTTCGAGACATATCAGGCCAACCGCCTGCATCTCCGCTACAGGGACGAAAACGGCAAGCCTCAGCTCTGCCACACCCTCAACGGAAGCTCCCTCGCGCTCCCTCGCGTCGTGGCTGCTCTCCTCGAGGACAACCAGACACCGGAAGGCATCATCATCCCGGAGATCCTCAGGCCATACACTGGCTTCGACAAGATTGACTAGCGGGAGGACAATACTCGGAATCGATCCCGGAACCAACATCCTTGGTTTCGGGGTCGTTCATGTAGATGCCAAGGGCCGCCCCAACTTCGTGGACATGGGCGTGCTGGACCTCCGCAGGGAGCCGGACGCCTATTCGAAGCTCAGGCGCATCTATGAGAAGGTCAGCACCCTGTGCGACCTTCACCAGCCCTCGGACCTCGCGATAGAGTCTCCTTTCTACGGCAAGAATGCCCAGGTGATACTCAAGCTCGGAAGGGCGCAGGGAGCGGCGATGACAGCGGCGGTGAGCCGCGGCATCGCGGTCTTCGAGTATGCTCCGAGGAAGGCCAAGATGGCAATCTGCGGCAACGGCTCGGCCTCGAAGGAGCAGGTCTCTCTGATAGTCCAGAAGACCCTGGGCATCGATATAGAGGAGAAATACCTCGATGCCACGGATGCCCTTGCGATAGCGATGTGTCACTACTACCAGCTCACGAGCCCTCTGACCAGTACCAAGGCGGCCACTTCCTGGGAAAAATTCCTCGAAGCCAACCCTGACAGGGTCAAAAAGTGAAAAGTGGTTTAAACTTTGCAGTGAATTCATTGTCCAACCAAGATTAAACAGACAATCATATATGAACCGTTTCCTCAAGACCGTGGTGCTCGTCGTAAGCACCTTAGTGGCGGGAGTCTCAGCGTATGCGCAGAGCGGTACCGTCACGGCCACCCTTGTAGGCTCGACTACGGGCGATCCTCTCGATTTCGCCACGGTGTCGCTGACCCAGAAGGGAGCTTCGAAGGTCTACAAGTACGTCCTCTCCAACGACAAGGGTGAAGTGAAGATCGAAGGTGTCAAGGCCGGCACCTATACCTTCAAGGCCGAGCTCATGGGCTACAAGCCATTCACGAAGGAGATAACCACCAAGGGAGATCTCAGCATGGGCGAGGTGAAGGTCGAGGAGGACAAGGAAGTCCTCGACGCTGCGAGCGTTTCCGCCGCAGGCAACCCGATCATCATAAAGAAGGATACGGTCGAGTACAACGCCTCCTCGTTCAAGACCACGGACAACGATGTCCTTGAGGACCTTCTCAAGAAGCTTCCGGGCGTCGAGGTGTCGGAGGATGGCTCGATCACAGTCAATGGAGAAAGCATCTCCAAGATCACCATCGACGGCAAGACATTCTTCCTCGACGACCCTCAGCTCGCCAGCAAGAACATCCCTGCCAAGATCATCAACAAGGTCAAGGTCGTGAACAAGAAGTCCGAGCAGGCTGAGTTCACGGGCATCGACGACGGTGAGGAGGAGAAGGTCATCGACCTCAGCATCAGGCCCGGCATGATGAAGGGAACCTTCGGCAACATCATGGCCGGTGCGGGTCATGACCTCCCGTCGACAAAGACAGCCTATGATGACATGCGCTACCAGGGTGCGGCCTTCATCGGCAAGTTCACGGAGGACACTCAGCTCAGCCTCATCCTCAACGGCAACAATACCAACAACCGCGGCTTCAACGACATGTCCGGCTCAATGATGGGCAACATGCGAGGCGGTGGCGGCGGCATGGGCCGCGGCCAGGGTGGCTGGGGCAACGGCAACGGCATCACCACTTCCTACATGGGCGGCGTCAATGGAGCATGGACTCTCTTTGACGGCAACATGGACATCGGCGGCAACTACCTCTACAACGGCACCGAAAAGGACGTGACGGAGCAGAGCACAAAGACCACCCACCTCTCCGACCATGACCTCGTCTACAACTCCGACGGAGCGTCCCTGACCAACTCATACGGCCACCGCATGGGCATGAGGCTCGAGCACAAGTTCTCGGAGAACACCTCCATCCTCTTCGAACCTTCCCTCAACTTCGGCACCGGCAACTTCTCGGAGAACTCCAATACCAGCACCTACGAGCGCTACGGCACCCAGGAGACCCTCTCCAACGACGGTTTCAACATCAATACCGGTGAGAACAGGAACTTCTCCACCGACGGGTTCTTCCTCCTCCGCCAGAGGCTCGGCATCCCGGGCAGAACCCTCACTGCGATGACCAGGTACAGCTTCTCCAACAACAATCTCGACGGCTACAACCAGTCCCGCACAACTACCTACGAGGGTACTGCAGCCACCGATTCACTGATCAACCAGCGGTTCGACCAGAATGCGAAGACAGCCTCTGTCATGGGCCGCGTCACATACACCGAGCCTCTCGGCCGCAACTTCTATGTGGAGGCCAACTACGAGTACAGCTGGAACAAGTCCCAGTCCAACAAGGACACCTACGACAGCGGCTCCAACACAGGCTTCGATATGGGAGCGCCGGTCTACAATCCGACCGGGGAGGTCTTCAACACAATCTACTCCAACAGCATCCTCAACCAGTACATCAACCAGGGCATAGGTGCCAACATGATGTATCAGAAGGATGGCTTCAGGGCCCAGGTGGGATTTGCGGCAAAGCCGACCAAGACCCACAACGAGACATACCGCAACGGCACCCTCCAGTCCTATGACAGCAAGGTGCTCAACTGGTCACCTCAGGCGATGCTCTTCTACGATATAAACGACAACGCCAACATCCGCGGCTTCTATTTCGGACGCTCCAGCCAGCCGAGCACCAGCCAGCTCATGCCTGTACCGGACAACTCCGACCCTCTCAGCATCTCGTTCGGTAATCCGTCGCTTCTCCCGTACTTCTCACACGACATCAGGGGTGACTTCCGCTACAACAACAAGAAGAAATTCACTTCCATCAACGCCCACTTCGAGGGCGGATTCGTACAGAACCCTATCGTGAGCGCAATCTGGTATGGCCCGGGCAACGTGCAGTATTCGATGCCGTTCAACGGCCCGACTTCGGCCAATGCAGGCGTCAACATGTTCGGCAATTTCCCGATAGGCAAGTCCAACTTCTCGATATCCGACATGACCAGGGTCAACTGGTCCACCAGTTCCTCCTATGTCGGTGAGACTCTCAACATGAGCAAGTACTACAATGACGGTGAGATGGACTACGAGGCGTTCCTAAGCGACTACTCCGACATAGACAATTCTTCGGACTTCAAGGTCAGCACGATCAATACCGTAAATGTGGTGGAGCGTCTTCGCGCTACATATCGCTCCGACAATCTCGAGGTGAGGCTTTCAGGCCGTACCCGCTACTCCCACTCCGCCTATTCGATCAAGCCGGAGCAGACCTCGACGACCTGGAACAACCAGATATCGGCAGATTTCAACTGGACATGGGAGTCGGCCGGCCTCACTCTCAAATCGGATTTTAACTACAACTGGTATCGTGGCTATACTACGGCCCAGCAGGACGAGTACATCCTCAATGCAGAGATCGACAAGCTCCTCTTCAAGAACAGGGTGACCCTCGCACTTAAGGGCTATGACATCCTAGACCAGTCCAAGAACCTTACGGTGAAGGATTCCGACAACTACCACATGGAGACCCTCAACAACACTCTCGGCCGCTATGTCATCCTGTCGCTCACCTACCGCTTCGGTACTTTCGACAAGAGCAAGATGAGGGGTCCGGGCGGCCCGGGCGGCCCTCGCGGCGGCTTCGGCGGCCCGCCTCCTGGAGGCCCGGGGCCAAGATAACATGATTGCGATATGAGTAAGGAAATTTCAAAACACTGGATACTCAAGAACATGGCAGGCGCGATAATCTTCGTGCTTGCTTTTGCCGTTCTTGCCAATTTCATCCTCGGCCTGGTCACAAGGCATGGCAGGTTCAAGACCGTGCCTGACTTCTCCACCATGCAGGTCTCCGAGGCCAGGCGTGTCGCCCAGTCTGAGGGACTCAACGTGGTCGTCTCGGACTCTGTCTATGTGAGACGTCGCGCAAGGGGCTCTGTGGTGGCACAGAACCCTGTTGCCGGCACTCCTGTCAAGGAAGGCCGCAGGATACGCCTCACAATCAACTCAGTCATCCCCAAGAAGGTGACGATGCCGGACCTCGTCGGTCTGTCACTCCGTCAGGCCAGGGCGGAACTTACGTCAAAGGGCCTTTTCCTCGGCCGTATCACCTATGTGAGCGACGAGGCCACCAACATAGTTCTCAGACAGACTTTCCGCAATGCCGAGATACGCAAGGGCCGTCAGGTCGAGAGTGGCTCTACGATAGACCTTACCGTCGGTCTCAATGACACCGATTTCATAACCATCGTCCCTGATGTTACTGGCATGTCATATGTCAAGGCTTCCCAGGTGCTCCAGGACAATTCCCTCAATGTAGGCCGGCTCAGGTTCGACGACTCGTGCAGGAATTATGAGGATTCCCTCAAGGCGATTGTCCTGAGCCAGAGCCCTTCATATTCCACGACCCCATGTCAGATGGGCACTGAAGTCAGCCTCTCCCTGTCCCTGGACCCGGAGAAGATCAAGAAGAAGAAATAGCCTGATGGAGAAAGCCTGGTATGATGACGAAGAGGAACTCGAGGTAGGCTCGACGGCCCCCAACGGGGCGATAGTCGAGGAAGCCGGTGAGTTTGACGAGGAGCAGGGGATGTTCGAGCATTTCCGGCTCAATGTCGACAAGGGGCAGACTCCGATGAGGGTGGACAAGTACATGGCCACCCATCTGGAGGATACTTCCCGCCATCGCATACAGGTGGCCATCAAGGCCGGCTATGTCCGTGTGAACGACAAGGTAGCCAAGGCCAATCTCATAATCCGTCCGCTCGACGTCATCCGCTTCGTGATGCCGTACCGCCGTCGCGGCATGGAGATTCTCCCGCAGGACATTCCTCTCGACATAGTCTATGAAGATGACGACCTTCTCATAGTCAACAAGGCTGCAGGCATGGTTGTCCATCCTGGCCATGGCCATTTCGAGGGCACCCTCATCAACGCCCTTTCCTATCATCTCGGCATCTCCCAGGGCCCTGAGGCGGAAGACGAGCGCATGGGAATCCTCGTGCACCGCATCGACAAGGACACTTCAGGACTTCTTGTGGTCGCAAAGAACGATGAGGCGCAGCTCAATCTGGCAGGACAGTTCTTCGAGCACTCGATAGAGCGCCGTTACAACGCAGTGGTATGGGGCAACCTTCAGGAAGATGAGGGAACGATAGACGCCAACATAGGCAGAGACCCCAACGACCGACTCAGGTTCCGTACATATGATGACCCGGAGAAGGGCAAGCATGCTGTCACGCACTACAGGGTGCTGGAGCGTTTCGGCTTCGTGACCCTCGTGGAGTGCAAGCTCGAGACAGGGCGTACCCATCAGATAAGGGTCCATATGTCATCTATCGGCCATCCTCTATTCAACGACGAGAGGTACGGCGGCTCGGAGATACGCAAGGGTACCATATATGCAAAATATAAGCAGTTCATCATGAACTGCTTCGAAATATGCCCGAGACAGGCGCTTCACGCCAGGACCCTGGGCTTTGTCCACCCTTCCACCGGGAAGTGGATCCAGTTCGAATCCGCGCTTCCCGATGATATGGTGAGACTTCTTGAAAAGTGGCGGGACTACGCTTCCGCTGCCTCCACAGCCTTGAAGTAGGCTACGTTTTCAGGAGCAAGCAGACTTGCCGCACCTTCGTCGAGCACTACCGTGCCCTGCTCGTGGAGCTGGAGGGCAGAGAGGGTGATCATGTGTGACACAGGTCCCTCGATGGCGGCCTGGGTCGCCCTCGCCTTCTTTGCGCTGAAACTGAGGATCAGCACTTCCTTTGAGTCACATACGGTACCTACGCCGACAGACATTGCCTGCTTTGGCACGAGGCTCGTGTCTCCACCGAAGAAGCGTGAGTTGACCTCTATCGTGTCCTGGGTGAGGGTGACGACTCTTGTGCGGGAACGCAGGGAGGAGAACGGCTCGTTGAAAGCTATGTGGCCGTCCTCGCCGACACCGCCGAGGAAGAGGTCGATGCCGCCTGCAGCCACGATGGCCTTCTCATAGTTGGCGCACTCCTCCTTGAGGTCAGGAGCGTTGCCGTTGAGAATGTGGATGTTGCCTGCAGGAATGTCGATGCTGTCGAAGAGATTCTTGTGCATGAAAGAGTGGTAGCTCTCCGGGTGGTTCTCAGGGATGCCTACATACTCATCCATGTTGAAGGTTATGACGTTCTTGAAGGAAACCTCACCTGCCTTGTTCATGCGGATGAGCTCCTTGTAGGTCTCGATCGGTGTCGAGCCGGTAGGGAGGCCGAGTACGAAAGGCTCGCTTGTCTTGGCTGCCTTCTCGTTGATCTTGGATGCGATGTAGCGGGCGGCCCATACAGAAGCCTCCGCAGATGTCTTTCTGATGATTACTTTCATGATTGGACGATTAAGTGACACAAAGGTAGCAAAAATTACTTACCTTTGGATGTTTATGCGCAATGTAAAGTCAATTCTGGCAGTTCTTGCCGTCGCGTTCGCCGTGATGATGAGTCTTCCGTTCCTGGTGCCTCATCTCGGTTTCCTGGCCCTTTTCGGCATAGTTTCCCTCCTGATGATGGAGGAGGTGGCGGATGCCCATGGGGTGAGGCGGTTCTTCTGGTGGTACTATGCCGCTTTCGTGCTGTGGAATGCCCTGACTACATTCTGGGTGTGCAATGCCACCGTTGGCGGAGGCGTATTTGCCGTTTTAGCCAATGCAGCGCAGATGGCGCTGATATTCGCTGTCTTCAGATTCTCAAGGCGTCGCCTTACCCCGATACTCTCGTATGTGCTTCTCGCTGCGCTCTGGATTGCCTGGGAAAGGTGGTACCTCACGAGTGCACAGATATCCTGGCCATGGCTGGTGCTCGGCAATTCATTCGCCAGGGACGTGAGAATGATCCAGTGGTACGAGTATACCGGTGTCCTGGGAGGATCCCTTTGGATATGGACTGTCAACATCACCATTTGGCTGCTTCTGAAGTCTCTCATGCAGGATTCTTTCCGTCTGATGAACGTCAAGGCAAGGACTGCTGCGGTCACCTTTGCTGCCGTAGTCATCGCCGCTCCTGTCGTATGGTCGCTTTCCATATGGCATCGTTATGAGGAAAAGTCCGATGGCACGCTGGACACCGTCATAGCCCAGCCGAACTTCGACCCATACCAGAAATTCCAGTCACTCAGTCAGGCACAGCAGGACGTCATACTCCTGGACCTGCTGCAGAAGGGTCTCAAAGGACATGAGCCCGGCAGGCCGGAACTGCTGCTGGCTCCCGAAACGTTCACTTCTGACGTACGTCTGGGGCATATCGGGGAAGGCTACACATGGAACCGTTGCCGACTCTTCCTCGAGGACTATCCTGACGCAAACCTCCTGATGGGCGCATCCACCTTCGAGTTCTTTGACACAGAGGAGGCGCCGTCCATCTGCGCACGCCATCTCAACGACGGCCGATGGTACGAGTCCCACAATTCTGCCCTCATGATGGACCGGACGGGCCGCACTGAGATATTCCACAAGTCCAAGCTCGTGGTAGGGACCGAGCTCACGCCGTATCCGAAGGTTTTTGTCCCTCTCGACAACATGCTCGGCGGGGTCATGGGACGTTGCATAGGGCAGGACAGCGTGACTGTGCTCCATGCCTTGGCGTACGGGGATGACGGAGATGTCATCGAAGACATACCTGTCGGCAGCATAGTGTGCTACGAATCCATCTACGGGGAGTACTGCACCGACTACGTCAGGCAGGGAGCGAAAGCTCTTGCCGTTATCACCAACGATGCATGGTGGGGCAACACTCCGGGGTATCGCCAGCATCTCAGCTACTCGTGCCTGCGCGCGATAGAGACCCGGCGTGACATTGCCAGATGCGCCAATACAGGCATTTCATGTCTTATCAACCAGAGGGGGGAGATCTCCCAGCCTACCCCATGGTGGGAGAGTGCCGTCATCACTGGCACTCTCAACCTCAACGACAGCACCACTTTCTATGTGGAGAATGGAGACATGGTGGGAAGGATATGCTGCCTTGTCACTCTTCTGATGCTCCTGCTGCTCGTCGTGCGTGAGATCCGGCGCCGTACGGAGTGATTACAGTCTCAGCACTGAGTCTGCATACTGCGTGGCCGCCTCACGATGCGAAATGAAGAGGATGGTCTTGCTTCCCTTGTAGGTTGAAGCAACGTTTTCAAGAAGCTGTCTTTCGGTTTCAGCATCCAGAGATGAAGTGGCTTCGTCGAGGATGAGCACCCCGCCCTCATGGAGCAGCGCACGCGCTATCGCTATGCGCTGTGCCTGACCCTCGCTGAGCCCTGCACCCTTCTCGCTGCATGCCGTATCCAGCCCCTGCGGAAGGTCGAATACGAAGTCTGCCGCAGCGAGGTGCAGCGCTTCGCGCATACGCTCCTCGCCTGCTGACGCGTCAGCAAGCAGGAGGTTCTCCCTTATCGACCCGCTCATGAGGGTGTTGCCCTGCGGCACATACATGTAGTTTGACCTGACGGCAGGGGAGACAGGCAGCTCAGTGCCGTCGGCGTAGATTGTCACGCTTCCTTCGGACGGCTTCAGAAGGGCCATCACGATTCTTATCAGAGTGCTCTTGCCGGCTCCGGTGAGGCCCATGATGACCGTCGTCGTGCCGGGCTTGAAGTCGTATGAGAATCCGTTCAGTACCTTCGGCTCACTGTCCGTGTATCTGAAGGATACTTCCTTCATCCTTATGCCGGGAGCGGAGGCAAACTTCACCTGGCTGCCCTGCTCCTCGAGAGGCAGGTCCTCGAGTTCCATAAGCCTCTCGACAGATGTGAGAGCCTTGATGAAGGCGGGAATATGCCGGCTGATGTCGGCGACAGGCCTCTGGACCTGACCGACAAGCTGCAGGAACGCCGTCATCATTCCGAAGGTCACGGCTCCGGACCTGATGCCATATATTCCCCACAGGAAGGCTGCGGCATAGCCTGACAGGAACCCGAGGCTCATGAGCGACCTTGCCACTGCATTGTAGTTGAGACGGGTCACGGTCGTGTCGCAGAGGTCTTTCTGCAGCCATCCCAGCTTTCCTATGACTCTTTCCACTCCTATGAGGGTGAGAGCCAGCACCCTGTGCTGGATGTTTTCCTGCATGTAGCCCTGGATTTCCGCTTCGCGCCCCCTTATCTTCGCAGTCAGTTCACGGAGCTTTGTGAAGAACATCTTGCTGCCCAGGACTGCCACGGCCATCAGAAGGATGAGCAGCCATGTGAGATTCGGCGCCAGGGTAAGGAGGTATACGGATGCCGCCACAAGCTGGCACAGGGTCACGATGCAGTCCGGAAGGTTGGAGCACAGCAGGTCCACGACCACCCTTATGTCCTCCTCGAGGCGGTTGGTGGTGTCTCCGCTGTGGAAGGCCTCGCGACCACCCCATACGCTCCTCATGACATGAGAGAAGTATTGTTCCCGGATGGAGTTCTGCGACTTGACCCTGTTGAGGTTCTCCCAGTATGAGGCCCCGATGCCGGAGACGAGTTGCAGGACCATTATGCCTGCCATCACTGCGACATAGGTTCCAAGGGGCTTGTCGGAGACTCCGGTGACTATGTCGACCAGCCTTTTGCACACCCACACGAAACTGAGCGACGTGGCAATCCTCACGATGCCGATGAGCACGCTCACCAGCACGCGGCTTCGGATGGGACGCAGCAGCGACCACATCCCGCCCAGGCATGTGCGGAATGACTTCATCTTACTCGGTGACTACGCCGGCTTCGATGAGGGACTGTGCAAGCCTTGAGGCATCTGCGGCAGCGATATCCCGATCCACGTCGTATTTCTCACAGAGCAGGTCTGTCAGGTCGTCCACTGAGAACTCCTTGCCTTTGACTTCATTCCAGAGGTATGCCGCCGAGTCGTTGAGGGCTGCAAGCTTGTTGAAATTTATCAGTTCGAGCCCTTCCGCTACTACTATGTGCGACCTCTCGAGAGACCTGAGCTTGAATCCTTCCTTTATCTTCATGATGCAATTGTTATGTTCTTTATTCCTTTGAGTCTTTTGAATATGAAGAGCAGATACCTTCTTACGGGCCTTATCGCCCTCCATACCTTCCCTCTTGTCACTTTCTTTTCCTTGCCGTCAGGAGACGTTATCGCAATCACCGTCCCGGCTATCCTCTTCCTCAGGCATGTCTCAGTGCTCTTGAGATTGCCGTCTCCCATCAGTGTCACCCTGTCACCGTCGATTGCAAACACCCTGTGCAGCACGTACCTGCCCGGGGCTGTCTGTGCCAGCACTATGTCTCCCACCTCCACGGTGTCTTTCTTCCTGAGGGTCACGCAGTCACGCTCTCCGATGATGAACGGGAGCATGCTGTTGCCTTTTGTGTTGATGGTGACATCCTTGCCTTCGTCGAGCAGCTCCGACACACTTCCCAGAAGTATCTCGTTGGGAATGATTATTTTCTTCAGTCCCTCGCTCATTTCACTCCTGCATAGCAGACATCGGCCGCATCGTGGTCAGGCAGGCAGTCGAGCACGAAGCAAGGCACGCTGGTGACCACCTTCTCAAGAGTCCTGTGCAGCCCGTCTGCCATCGTGGCATCTGCCTTGAATCCGGAACATGAGGAATAGACGGACGCATATGCCTCGAGCAGGCTGTAGCGTGTGATCTTGTTCTCCTTGCACCTCCTGATGCGCACGATAGCACCTATCGGCACATCCTTGGCCTTGTAGCACGGCGTCTTGCCGCTCCACGGCGAGCCGAAGACCCTGGCCACTCCGTCTGGCATCACCCTGATGATCGGGTTGTCGTCGTTGAGAAGCTCAGTGTCAGGGATATGCTCGAGCCACTGGCGGCTGTGGGTGCTCTTCCCGGTACCGCTCTTGCCGAGGAACATGTATCCCTTGCCGTCCTTCATCACGACGGATGAGTGCATCTCCAGAGTGTCTAGTGTCGCGGTGCGGAAGGCGAAGAGCAGCATCATGCTGTTGCTCAGGCTGAATCCTGCGTGTCTGTCCTGCCCGTCATATGTAAACTCGGCTACAGTGAAATCGGCGTTGCATTTCATGCTTCCGCATGACTCGGCATGGCTTGACGGAGCCATCTCGAACCACCATCCCCCGTCCGGGGTACGGTACAGTTCGATACGGGACTGGTCCTCATCCTCCGGGGCTGCGGTATAGAGAGGAGCCTTCTCCACTTCGGGAAGAGACTCGACATATCTGATCGAGAAGACCACATCCTCGGTGTCGTCTGTCAGGAAAGGCCTGTACGGCCCCATCGAGCGCCAGAGGACGTGTCCGTCGGGGATTTCGATGCTGAAATTATGCTCAGCTACCTTGAATGTTTTCTGCATAGCATACAAATATAGTCAAAAGACATCAAATTCTTGTCCGAATGTTTGGTTAATCGAGAAAAAGCACTAACTTTGTCAGTACGATTAATTAGAATTATTCAAAACTACTAGATTATGAAGAAGAAATTCCGCTGCCTTGTCTGTGGCTATGTCTACGAAGGCGAGAACCCACCTGCAGAGTGCCCGCTCTGCCATGCGAAGTCTGACAAGTTCGTTGAAATAGAAGAAGGAAAGCTCCAGTTTGCCTGCGAGCACAAGCTCGGAGACGGCAAGGTCGATGACCCTGAGATCATGCAGGGACTGCACGACAACTTCGCCGGAGAGTGCACTGAAGTCGGCATGTACCTCGCCATGAGCCGTCAGGCTGACCGCGAGGGCTACCCTGAGATTGCGGAGGCCTTCAAGAGATATGCTTTCGAGGAGGCAGAGCATGCAGCCAAGTTTGCAGAGCTCCTCGGCGAGATTGTCTGGGACACTGAGAAGAACGTGAAGGCCCGTATGGAGGCTGAGTGCGGTGCTACCGAAGGCAAGCTCATCCTTGCAAAGAGAGCGAAGGAGCTCGGTTTCGATGCCATCCACGACACTGTCCATGAGATGGCAAAGGACGAGGCCCGTCACGGAAGCGGCTTCCAGGGTCTCTACAACAGGTATTTCAAGAAGTAATGCTACTCGCCGTCCGGAATGTCGGACAGGTCGAAATCATCCCAGAGAGCGTCGATTTCACGACGCTCTTTTTTTGTCGGCCGTCCTGCTCCTCTCTCTCTCGTGACAAAGAAGGTCTCGACCGGGGCGCGCATCTTGTCGAGCTCCGACTGGGGAGTCAGATTCTCGGCGAAATCCGGGACGAGTTTCGCCCCCATCCTGTTCTCGGTCAGCTGCAGGACCTTGAATGTGAACTGGACGGCACCCTTGCGTATGGTGAGAGTGTCTCCAACCTTCACGCCTTTCGAAGGCTTGGCCGGGGAGCCGTTGACCTGTACCTTGTTGCCGTTGCATGCGGCCGTGGCCTCGCTGCGTGTCTTGAAGCAGCGGATGGCCCAGATGTACTTGTCGAGTCGTGTCTGTTCTGCCATGGCTTAATTGAGAAGCGGTGAGCCTGTGACGTCGTTGTCTTCGATGTCGGAGTCGTCGCTGTCAGCGAGTTCCGCATCTGCATCCTGATTGATGTATCTGTCGACCTCGTCCTGCGCCTCGACCATCGTCTCGAGCAGGACTGTGCCCTTCTGCATCGGCACGAGGAAGAAGTCCGGCACTTCAACGGGCACCAGGACGGTCTCGCCCGCGCTTACGGCGAAAGTCTCGGTGCCGGCTTCGCCTGGCACCTGCAGGGAGGCTTCCCCGCTGACGCATGTGTATGTGACGAAACTGCCGAACTTCTCGCAGAAGATGTGCACCGGGTCTGTGAGCCTTATTTCGTGGACGGTGAATTCCTTGTTGTCAGTGAGCCTCCGCGAACTCTCTGAAGCCTTTTCCGATACCGTCCTGCTCCGGTACTTGCCGAAGTCGATGAAGTCGAATGCAGCCTCGAGGGTGAGCTCCGAATCGAATTCGTCCTGTTCCTCCGATCCTCCCCAAGAGCAGAGACGGAAGTCGAGAGGGGAGCTCTCGGATATCTCTATTATGGTGGCCGGTCCCTCGATGGCGTACACCAGCCCCGGATAGATGAAGTGGTGCTGTCCGGCAATCAGCCCGACTCCGTTGAGAAGGTCCCTGACGGAACCGTCCTGGCAGCCGAGGTAGAACTCTTCTGCGGACACGTCCCTTCTGAATCCCAGGTATATCTTGGAGTCTTTGCCTGCTGACTCCACGTAAATGAGCTTGGACTTGCCGAGGAAGTCGAATCTCTCTTCGGCGACCGTGTCGTCAGGGTGGACCGTGAGTGGGGTCAGGCCTTTGATGACCCGGCGTCGGATCAGCACAGGGAACTGTCTGCCGAAATAGCCGAAGACTCCTTCTCCGACGACCCTGTCCATGTACATGTCCATCACTTCGCTTATCGTGCTGGCGGCTAGCCAGCCGTTTCGCACTTCAGAATCCTGGTATCCCAGGTCGGCTATCTGCACGCTTTCTCCCTCTTCACCCTCGATCGGGACAAATCTGAGGGGATATAGTCTTTTCTCTTCTTCCATTCTCAAATTTCGCAAGTGGAATTTATTGATGTTCAGAGAGATGCAGTGGCCTTGCGAAATTTCCCCGCGCACCTTCCTTTTATTACGTTACCCCTATCCTAAATCCTTTCCCTCGGGGAAAGGACTTTCTGCCGGCACTGTCGTGCCTTTAATTACTTGCGGATGACGACCCTTTCGATTCTTCGAGGGATCGAGGTGAATATCTCATATGGGATGGTGCCCAGTATCGAGGCGAGCTCGGAGGCTGTCGGGTCTTCTCCGAATATCGTCACGGTGTCTCCCACCCTGGCATCCACTCCTGTGATGTCTATCATGCACATGTCCATGCAGATGTTGCCTATCGTAGGCACTCTGTGGCCGTGCAGGGAGAAGGATGCGTTGCCTCTGCCGAGGTGCCTGTCGAGGCCGTCTGCGTAGCCGGCTGGATTCGTCGCGAGCTCCGTGCCTTCTGGAGCCACCTTGCCCCATCTGGCGTATCCTATAGTGTCCTGTGGACATGTCAGGGTCTTGATCTGGAGAATCTTGACCTTGAGCGAGGCGACAGGGGAGAGGTGCACGTCAGGAAGGGCGCTGATGCCATAGATGCCGACACCGAGACGGACCATGTCGAACTGGTACTGCGGGAATCTCTCTATGCCCGCGGAGTTGAGGATATGTCTCATCGGGGTGTAGCCGAGAGCGCTGACTATCGAGGCTGTATTCTGCTCGAAGAGTGCGATCTGCCCGAGGGTGAAGCCGTCCTGCTCCGGGTCTTCCGCCACACAGAGGTGGGAGTACATGGACTTGACCCTCACATAAGGGCAGTCCTTGAGGAACTCCAGGAGCTCCGGTATCTCGGAGGTCATGAAGCCGAGCCTGTGCATGCCCGTGTCCAGCTTTATATGGACAGGAAAATCCCTGATGCCTCTGCGCTTCAGCACTTCGCAGAGTGCCTTGAGGGTGTAGAGGTTGGGAATCCCCGGCTCAAGATGATTGTCGATGATCTCCTCGAAGAAGTCCGTGCCTGCGGTGAGTACCAGAATAGGAAGACTGATGCCTGCCTGCCGCAGTTCGACGCCTTCCACCGGAAGCGCCACTGCCAGGTAGTCGGCCCCCACCTGCTGCATCATCGCCGCAAACTCCACTGAGCCGTGGCCATATGCATTGGCCTTGACGAGCACAAGGAGCTTCGTGGACGGCTCCAGCTTCGAACGGAAGTATCTGAAGTTGTCCCTGCATGCCGGGAGCCTGAGCTCGAGGCGGGTGAAGTCTGTTTCGCTATGGTTCATTTATAGGTGCAAATATACCCAAAAACTGCGATTTATTTCTTAATTTCGTGCTGTAATACCAAAACGCACTGATATGAACATTTGGATCATAATGATTGCCGTGATGGTGGCGAGCTACATCATCCAGGCGGTACTCCAGAGAAAGTTTGCCAAATATGGCGAGGTCCCTAACCCGGGAGGGCTGACAGGTGCTGAAGTGGCCGCAAAGATGCTGAAGGACCACGGCATCACTGACGTGAAGATCACCTGCATCGACGGGCAGCTCACGGACCATTTCAATCCAGAGGACATGACGGTCAATCTCAGCCGCGAGGTTTATTCCCAGAGAAGCGTCGCCGCGGCCGCAGTCGCTGCCCATGAGTGCGGCCACGCAGTGCAGCATGCCGTGGGCTATGCTCCGCTCAGACTCCGCAGCAAGCTCGTACCTGTCGTCACTTTCGCCAACAGGTGGGTGTCATGGGTGCTTCTCGCCGGCGTGCTTCTCGTACAGATCACCCCTTCGCTCCTCTATCTCGGCATAGCGCTCTTCGCAGCCACGACTTTCTTCAGCTTCGTGACTCTTCCTGTAGAGATCAATGCCAGCGCAAGAGCCATCAAGTGGCTCGACTCCAACCGCATAGCATATGGAGAGTCAAGGGAGCAGGCCGTGGATGCCCTCAAGTGGGCGGCCTATACCTACGTGATTGCAGCGCTCGGATCGCTTGCGACCCTGCTCTATTATATCGCCATTGCAAACAACCGTCGCTAGAAGAGCGTCGGGTGCTTCTCGTCGAGGCCTTCGAGGACTCTTTCCATGATGGCCTGACGCAGGAATGCAGACTTTGAAGAAACCTTGAACAGGCGGCAGTACTCATCTATTGCCGCCATTTCTTTTTCGTTGAGGAGAATCACCTGCCGGTGACTGCGCACAAGAGAGGCCTTCTGCTTCTCGAGGAAGTCAGGGTCGACTGCAGGCATCGTCTTTTTCTTTCTTGCGCACATGGCGCAAAAGTAGTCATAAAAATCTGATTGTCAAAGCAGACTCACTGTAATGATATATACCTTTCGAGAATGATGCCCTTGCGGTCTACCTTGATGATGTGTGGAAGTGTGCTGAGGTCGAATGCATCGAAAAGCTGTCTGCCCTTCTCCAGGTCGTCTGCCATGTAGGTGTCGACATTGACGGCAAACGCCTTCGCCTTGGAATCCTTGAGGATATCCTTCAGCGCTTCCAACTCCCTGCGGCAGTTGTCACATCCTTCGGAGTGGAAGACAAGGTAGGCGGGGGATCCCTTGAGCCTGCGCAGATTCATGGCCTTCTCCCTGGACTTGCTGCCGGTCATGAGCACGCCCGGCAGGGTCATGTCCGGAAGCCGGTCGCCGACCTGGTTGCGGTTGAACAGTTCCTTTTCCATCTCTCTGACAGCCACGAGCTTCTGCAGAGCCTCCGTGGTGAGGCGGCGGCCGATGACTTGGCCGTTGCAGTCGAGCAGGTACATCCTCGGAGTCTCGAGTATGCCATAGAGCCTCTGCATGTCTGACTCGGAGTCAGGGTCCCATGCATGGAACACCCTCACACTGTCGGATGATATGTCGAGCCTCTCCCTGCGGTATTTTTCCCATGAGCCGGCATCGTCCCCCACATAGATGGCGTAGAGGTCGAGCGGGGTCTTGCACATTTCGAGATAGCTTGCCAGTATGATTGTCTCAAGCTTGCACTTCGGGCAGTCGGTGTCGTAGAAAAGCAGCACCCGCAGCCTTTCGGCCGGCCCTCCTACCTCGACAGGGCTCCCGTCCGGTCCCTGAAGCTCCAGTTCAGGAGCCTGGCATCCCAGCAGCGTGCGCCTGTTGAATTCAGCAAAGACTGAGGCATTCATCTCGTCAAGTTCGCTGAGCATGTTGACTTCTCCGGTAGCGATCCACCTGTCGTATATGCCGATGGCTACGGCCTCGTCACCCATGAGGCGGGAGGACATGTAGTGGCCGTAGAGCCTGAGCGCGGTCCTCTGTCTCAGAATGGAGTCCGTGCAGGTGCGGATCAGGAAGTCGCACTCGAGATTCTTCATCTCGAATGATTCTGTCTCTATCGCTGCTACATACTCGTCGAGCATGGCATCCATCTTCGCGAGGGATGCCGAGTCGACCTGCGCGTTGGCTGCAATGGCGCAGGCTGCCAGGCACAGTGACAGGATGAACCTACGCATTCCAGTCCGGCATTGTGACGCCTTCCGGGAGGAAGAGGCTGGTGTCGCCGTGATGCTTGAGAAGGTCGCGCACGGCGGATGAGGAGATGTGCGCAAATTCCTGGGCGGTAGGGATTATGACTGTCTCTATCTCCGGAGCCAGACGCCTGTTGGCGTCGGCGATCGAGCGTTCTGTCTCGAAGTCGAGCATGTTGCGCACGCCTCTGACAATGTGTACTATTCCTAGCTCCCTGCAGACATCTATCGTGAGTCCGTCATATTTCATGACTGTTACGCCCTCGAGTCCGGCCGTCGCCTGACGGATGATGTCGAGGCGCTGGTCATTGGTGAAGAATCCTTTCTTGTCCTGATTGATGCCGACCGCCACGACGACTTCGTCAAACATGGTCAGGGCGCGCTTCAGGATGTTGAGATGACCTGCGGTGAAGGGGTCGAAGGAGCCGGGGAACAAAGCTGTCTTTTTCATCTTACAGCTGCCAGTTTATTGGTGTCTTTCCTTCCTTGAGAAGGATTTCGTTGGTCTTGGAGAAATGGCGGCATCCGAAGAATGCGCCGCGTGCGAGTGGCGAAGGATGGGCAGCCTCCAGCACATGGTGCTTCGAGGTGTCGATGAGTTCCTTCTTGGTGCGGGCGAAGTTGCCCCAGAGAAGGAACACCACCCCCTCGCAATGGTCGGAGATGTAGCGGATCACGGCGTCCGTGAACTCCTGCCATCCTATACCGCTGTGGGATGCTGCCTCGCCCCTGCGGACCGTCAGGATCGCGTTGAGCATCAGCACTCCCTGGCGGGCCCATGGCTCCAGGTCAGGACTTCCCGACATCGGGATGCCGAGGTCGTTGCTGATTTCTGTGAATATGTTGCGCAGTGACGGCGGTGCCGGGACTCCCTGAGGGACTGAGAACGACAGGCCCATGGCCTGCCCGTCTCCGTGGTACGGGTCCTGGCCGAGTATCACGACCTTGACCTGGTCCACTGGAGTGAGCTCGAAGGCGCGGAAAATCTTTCCTCCCGGAGGGAAGATGACCCTCCCTTCAGCCTTCTCGCGGTGGAGGGTCGTGACCAGCTCCGCGAAATAAGGCTTCCCGAACTCGGGGGCGAGTGCCTCCTTCCAGCTCTTCTCAATCCTTACATCCATCTAGAAAATAGCTTTGATGACGTCGTCTATGGTCTTGACATATATGAACTCAAGTCCCTTGACATAGACTTCCTTGATGTCCTCGATGTCCTTGCGGTTGTCCTCGCAGATGACTATCGTGGTGACTCCGGCCCTCTTGGCCGCAAGAATCTTTTCCTTGATGCCTCCGACAGGCAGCACGCGGCCGCGCAGGGTCATCTCTCCGGTCATGGCATAGTGCAGCTTGATGCGCTTGCCGCGAAGCGCGGACACCATCGAGCTGACCATCGTGATACCGGCTGACGGACCGTCCTTAGGCACTGCTCCTTCCGGCACATGGACATGGATGTCCTTGGCGGAGAAATCTTCGTATGTCATCTCAGCGAGCTCGGGATGCGCCTTTATGTACTGGTAGGCTATCGTCGCGGACTCCTTCATCACGTCTCCGAGATTGCCAGTCATCGACAGGACTCCCTTGCCCTTTGAGATCGAGGACTCGACAAAGAGAATCTCTCCTCCCATTTCCGTCCATGCCAGTCCTGTCACCACTCCAGGGACTTCGTTGCCATTCTGGCTGTCGTGGAAATTGGTAGGAAGCCCGAGGTACTCCTTGAGATGCTCCTTCTTTATGACAGAAGGGTACTCTTCCTCGAGGGCGATCTTCTTGGCTGTGACGCGCGCTATCTTTGCGACCTGCTTCTCAAGTCCGCGGACTCCGCTTTCGTGCGTGTACTCGTCCACGATGGTCCTGAGCGCCGCGGGGTCGATCTTGAGGGCCTTCTTGTCTATGCCATGCTCGCCAAGCTGCTTCGGTATGAGGAAGTGGCGCGCTATCTGGACCTTCTCCTCAGCGAGGTAGCCTGTGACGTTGATCATCTCCATCCTGTCCTTGAGGGCCGGCTGGATCGACGAGATGCCGTTGGCGGTCGTTATGAAGAGGACATTGGACAGGTCGTAGTCGAGGTCGAGGTAGTTGTCGTGGAAGGTGGCGTTCTGCTCCGGGTCGAGAGCCTCGAGAAGTGCCGAAGACGGGTCGCCCTTGAAGTCCGCGCTGAGCTTGTCGATCTCGTCGAGGACGATGACAGGGTTGGACTTGCCGGCACGTGCGATGCCATTCAGTATACGGCCCGGCAGGGCTCCTACGTATGTCTTGCGGTGGCCTCTGATCTCGGCCTCGTCATGCATGCCGCCGAGGGAGATCCTGACGTACTCGCGCCCGAGGGCCTTCGCAATCGACTTGCCGAGGGAGGTCTTTCCCACTCCCGGAGGGCCGTAGAGACAGAGGATAGGGGACTTCATGTTGCCCTTGAGCTTCAGGACTGCGAGGTACTCTATGATGCGGTCCTTGACCGTGTCGAGACCGAAGTGGTCGGCGTCGAGCACCTTCTGGGCATGCTTGAGGTCGAGATTGTCCTTCGACATCTCGTTCCATGGCAGGTCGAGCATGAACTCGAGGTAGTTGTACTGGACGCTGTAGTCCGGGGATGAAGGATTGTAGCGCTCGAGCTTTGCGAGCTCCTTCTCGAATGCTTCGGCAATCTTCTCAGGCCAGTTCTTCTGGGCAGCCTTCTCGCGGAATGCCGCTATGTCCTCCATGTCGTCCATGCCGAGCTCCTCCTGAATCGTGCGGAGCTGGTTGTTGAGGTAGTATTCCCTCTGCTGCTGGTCGATCTCCTGCTTTACCTTCTGGTTGATCTCCTGCTTGATCTTGAGGTACTCGAGCTGGGCATCGAGGGCTGACAGGAGGTTCATTCCACGCTCCCTGAGGTTGTCGTACTGCAGCAGGTCCACCTTGTCGCCAAAGTTGTCAAGCTCTATGGTGGTCGCTATGAAGTTGACAAGGAAACCGAAGTCGTCGATACTCCTCAAGGCGGCGACAGCCTCCTTGGACGCAAAGTTGGAACTCTTGATTATCTGCCCGGCCTTTTCCTTGAGGCTTGTGGCGATTACCTTGAGGTCTCCGTCGATGCCTTCCGGCAGCAGGTCCTCGAGATAGTGCACGCGTCCTATTATGTACGGGTCATATGAGATCACGTCGTCGAGCGAGAGCCTCTTGAAACCCTGGAGAATGGCAGTGATGGTGCCGTCAGGCATCTCTATCGTCTTGAGGACTCTTGCCACCGTGCCGTACTGGCAGAGGTCTTCCTTCTGTGGCTCTTCCACCACCACGTCTATCTGAGGCACTGCACCGATGAAGGAGGACGTCTTCTCGGCATCCTGGATCAGTCTCACCGACTTTTCCCTTCCTATCGTGATGGGGAACACCGTGCCCGGGAAGAGGACGGCGTTGCGGAGGGCAAGAATCGGGAGCGCGTCAGGAAGCTCCGATTCGTCTATCTTGAGCGGGGCCTCGCCCTGCATCACAGGTATGATGTTGACTTCGGCTCCGGCCGGAAACATTAAGTCGCTGTATTTTTCGCTCATATGATGTCTTCTGTATATGTGAGTATTCTGCCAAATTGGCAGAGTTGGACCCTGTCAATCAGCGTGTGCCTATATGGTCAATCTTCGTGCCACCGCCGCGCCTGACAGAATCGGGCTGCAATATAGGAAAAGTCCGTTACAAATTGTTTTTGTTTATTCTGAAAATTAGTCTAAATTTGCGGTCCATTTATCAGATTCAGTAATAATTAACTAAAAGAACGTATATTATGACTAAAGCAGAAATCGTAAGCGCAATCGCAGATGGAACAAAAATTCCTAAGGAGCAGGTACTGGCAGTGGTAGAGTCTTTCATGGAGTGTGTGAAGGATTCCGTCGAGAAGGGCAACCCTGTATATCTCCGTGGATTCGGCAGCTTCATAATCAAGCACAGGGCTGAGAAGGCTGCGCGCAACATCACCAAGAAGACCACCATCACCATTCCTGAGCACGACATCCCTGCTTTCAAGCCTGCGAAGACTTTCGTTGCAAAGGTAAAGGGCAACAAGTAATATCAACATATCTTTAAAACCATTTAATTATGCCAAGCGGTAAGAAGAGAAAGAGACATAAGATGTCGACGCACAAACGCAAGAAGCGTTTGCGCCTGAACAGACACAAGAAGAAGTAAGCCCGACGATGGAGACTGAAGTTTCTGTAAAAGATCTGGTCGTCGAAGTGTCGGCGTCAGAGGTTCAGATCGCTTTGATGCAGAATCACAGGCTGATCGAACTTAGCAGAGAGTCCAGTCAGGGTCACAGTTATAGCGTGGGAGATGTTTTCCTCGGAAGAGTCAAGAAACTTCTCCCCGCTTTAAATGCTGCCTTTGTCGACATAGGCGACAAGAAGGAAGCCTTCATCCATTATCTCGACCTGGGACTGTATTTCAATTCTTTCGACGAGTTCGTAAAGAAGAGTAATCCCAACACCGATCTGTCCTCCCTTTATGGCAGTATCCAGATAGGTCCGGCACTTCCAAAGGACGGACACGTCGAGGATCACCTCCAGGTGGGTCAGATGGTCATATGTCAGATAGTGAAGGAACCTATCTCGACCAAGGGATCCCGGCTGACTGCAGAGATTTCATTGGCAGGCCGAAACATTGTACTGCTCCCTTTTGCACAGAAGGTGAGCGTTTCCCAGAAAATCTCCTCCAAGGAGGAGAAGAAAAGGCTCGAGACTCTGGTCAAGAGCATACTTCCCAAGAACTATGGTGCGATCATCCGCACGGCCGCAGAAGGCAAGACAGCCGCTGTGCTGGTAGGCGAGCTCCGCTCGCTCATAGACAAGTGGGAAGGTTCCTGGACAGGCATCGCGAAGAGCAAGGGCGTCAGCCTTCTCTTCACCGAGTACTCCAAAACCACCACAATCCTCAGGGATCTCTTCAGTGACGAGTTCACCAATGTCTATGTCAATGACAGGAAGACCTACGAGGAGACGAGAAAGTACATCTCTCTGATCTCTCCGGATCAGGAGAAGATAGTGAAGCTCTACGAAGGGAAGGAGCCGATCTTCGACCATTTCGAGGTGACGCGCCAGATCAAGGGCTCATTCGGGAAGGTGGTCCCGATAAAGCAGGGTGCATACCTTGTCATAGAGACTACGGAGGCCCTCAATGTCATAGATGTCAACAGCGGCATCAGGGCAAAGACCACTGACCAGGAAGAAAACACCTACGAGGTGAACCGCTACGCTGCAGAGGAGATTGCACGCCAGCTCAGGCTCAGGGACATGGGAGGCATAGTGATCGTGGACTTCATCGACATGGAGACTCAGGAGCACAGGAACGGCCTCTACAAGTACATGGAAGAGCTGATGGCGGCCGACAGGGCCAAGCACAACGTGCTCCCGCTCACAAAGTTCGGCCTCATGCAGATCACCCGCCAGAGGATACGTCCGGTCACCCAGATCGACACGACAGAGGTCTGTCCGGTCTGCCATGGCACAGGAAAGGTGGCGTCGAGTGTGGTCATAGACGAGCAGATAGAGAGAAAGCTCTCCGATTATGTCAATGACAGGCACATGACCTCGTTCGAACTCAAGGTGAGCCCGATGCTGGGAGCCTATCTCACGAGGGGATTCAATTCCTTCGTCAGGAAATGGAAGCGAAAGTACAAGTGCAAGATCACGGTCACTGAGGTGACGGACTTCACGGTCCTGCAGAATGAACTGTATGATGAAAAGGGTGGGAAGTTGAGTTAGCTTCCCACCTTTTTTGTATATTTACCTCCATGCGCGGAAAGAATCGCACGGTTTCCGTGTATAAGTAAATATGAAACCATTCCTCAAACAGGTGGCGGAGCATTACGTCTCCGCCCCGGACATATCGAAGCGCTGCTTCATATTCCCCAACAGAAGGTCTCTGGCCTTCTTCACCAAGTATCTTGCGGACGCCCATGCGGGAGCCGCGGCTCCGGTGCTGCTCCCGAAGATGCTTACCATGAACGACTTCTTCTTCCGCGCGTCCGGGAAGCAGTCGACGGACAGGGTGCATCTTCTCCTCGATCTCTATGACTGCTACAAGGCCCTCAACCCCAAGGCCGAGGACCTTGACGAATTCATTTTCTGGGGTGACATCCTCCTGTCCGACTTCGACGACGTGGACAAGTACCTCGTCGACCCTCGCGGACTCTTTGCCAATGTCTCGGACTTCAAGAGCCTCCAGGACACATATACCCACCTCTCCGAGACGCAGAGAAAGGCGATAGACGACTTCCTCAGACATTTCAAGAAGGATGGCCGCCTGACTGTCGACATGGCCTCGGACGATCCGGACGTCAAGGCGAGGTTCCTCCAGATCTGGGACTTGCTGTATCCCCTGTACACGTCCTTCGGCGAGAAGCTCAGGTCCAAGGACCTGGCCTATGAGGGACAGGCGTACCGCGACCTTGCCACAAGGCTGGACTCACAGCCGGCCGTCGACATCCTCGGGGAAGTGTTCCCCGATGTGACAGGCTATGTCTTTGTCGGCCTGAATGCCCTCAACGAGTGCGAGAAGAAGGTCATGCGCAGGATGCGTGACGCCGGTATCGCGGAATTCTGCTGGGACTACACCTCAGAGATGATCCGCAACCGCCGCAACAAGTCCTCCGTCTTCATGGCGGACAATGTAGTGGAGTTCCCGCAGGCGGCCCCATGGGACGCCGACGGGCTCCCGGCTCCGAAGATCAATATCGTGAGCGTGCCGTCATCCGTCGGACAGGCCAAGCAGCTTCCTTCGATATTTTCCGGCATGGGCAAGGTCGGAATAGACACGGCCGTTGTGCTCCCCGACGAGAATCTCCTCGTGCCTGTTCTCAATTCGATCCCGGAGGATGTCAGCGACGTCAACGTCACCATGGGCTACCCTATGGGCGGGAGCGAGTTCTATACCCTCCTGAGCGACATCTCCACGATGCAGCTCCACCTCCGCTTCAAGGATGGGGAGTGCTTCTTCTACCATCGCCAGGTATGGGCGATATTCTCCAACAGCATCTTCAGGGCAGCGGCCGGTGAGGCCGGCGCGGCCCTGATGGCATCGGTCAAGTCGGGGGCTAAATACTACATCCCGCAGAGCGACCTGCGCGGAGTGCCGGTGTTCGACCTGATATTCCGCCCTGTTGTGACTGACGCGAAGTCCAGGGATGCTGCCGCAATCCATGCCTTCGAGGACTATCAGTCCGAAATAATAAAGGGCATCGCACCCTATATCAAGGACAACCCCGACATGGCCATGGAGCTGGAGTTCGCCAAGGAGTACTATCTCTCGGTCGGACGCCTGCGCAGAGTGGAGCTTCCTGTGTTTCCGGCCACATACATAAGGCTCCTTACCCAGCTTGTGGGCAATGTGTCCGTTCCGTTCCGCGGCGAGCCTCTCAAGGGACTGCAGGTCATGGGACCTCTCGAGACCCGTGCCCTGGACTTCGACAATCTCGTCATCCTTTCCTGCAACGAGGGCATCTTCCCGCGCCGTTCTGTCAGCTCGAGCTTCATCCCTCCGGAGCTCCGCAAGGGCTTCGGGCTTCCGACCTACGAGTTCCAGGATGCGGTGTGGGCATATTACTTCTACCGCATGATCCAGAGAGCGTCGAACGTGTGGCTCCTTTACGACTCCCGCACGGAGAACATGAAATCCGGTGAAGAGAGCCGCTACATCAAGCAGCTGGAGCTCCATTTCGGGGCCGACGTGAAGCATTATCTTGCCAAGTCCACCATCTCGGCATCGCAGGAGGACGGGGACATTCCGAAGACTGAGGAGGATGTGCAGATTGTGCGTCGCGCCCATCTCTCTGCGACGGCCCTCCAGCACTACCTCACATGCCCTGCGATGTTCTACTACCATACGGTGCGCAGGCTCCAGCCTGATGACGAGGTCGCGGAATCCCTCGATGCGGGCATGATAGGCACCGTCTTCCACAATACCATGCGCGACCTCTACGACGGGCGCGGTAGGATCACCTCAGACTATGTCAGGTCCTGCATCGGAGACAAGGACCGCATCAAGTCCACCATCAGGGGCCATGTCAAGGAGCAGCTCCATACCATAGAGGTCACCGGAAGGAATCTCATCTTCGAGGATGTCGTCCTCCAGTATGTCCTCAAGGCATTGAGCCGCGACCTGGAGCACATGAAGGCGCTCGGTACCGACGGGTTTGACGTGCATGGCCTCGAGATGACTCTGGATGCGGACTTCCATGGTTTCCACTTCAAGGGCATCGTGGACCGGCTTGACAGCTTCCTTCCGGGTGTCCTGAGAATCGTGGACTACAAGACCGGCAAGGTGGTCGACTCGGACATCCACATAGATGACTCCAACGCCGCCGAGGTCGTGGACAGACTCTTCGGACCTGACGGCAAGGACCGTCCCAAGATAGCCCTGCAGCTCTTCCTGTACGGCATGCTCGTCGGATCTGACCGGAGATTCTCGGGCAAGAACATGGTCAATTCGATATACCAGACTTCCGGGCTCTTCGTGAATCCAGTCGAGGACGTCCCTGTCTGTGATACTTTCAAGGCCCTGATGGAAGAGCGCCTCTCGTCCATGCTCGACGAGATTGCCGACACTTCGGTTCCTTTCAGCAGGACGGCCGACAAGACCGCCTGCACATGGTGTGACTTCAAAATGCTCTGCGGACGATGATAAAGATACTCAAGGCATCGGCGGGGTCGGGAAAGACCTTCAACCTCGCCAGGACATATATAAAGATCCTCCTCACTTCAGAGGAGGAGCACCCATACAGGCACATACTCGCCGTCACCTTCACCAACAAGGCCACGGCGGAGATGAAGACGCGCATCCTCAAGGAACTCAGCGTCCTTGCAACGGACGCGCCGAAGTCCGGCTACTTCGCCGACTTCGTCCCGTCTGTGTTTCCGGACGCCACCGCTCTCCAGCAGAAGGCCGGAGCGGTGCTGATAGACATCCTCCACGACTACAGCGCATTCTCGGTCAGCACAATAGACAAGTTCTTCCAGCAGACCCTCAAGGCGTTCTCCCGCGAGATCGGCCAGTTCTCCTCATATCAGATAGAACTTGACCGCAACTCCCTCGTCCACGAATCGGTCGACAGGCTCCTCGACTCGCTTACCGAGGCCAGCTCCGAACTCAGGGACTGGCTCGACAGAAGCGTCATGGAGCAGATAGAGAAAGGCGACAAGTTCAATCTCGAGAACGGTCTCTACGAGATGGCGGAGAAGCTCTCCAGCGAGGAACTGCGCACCCTCGAGGAGTCCCGCAACGGCGGCGATCCTTTCTCCAAGGCCAACCTGGACGCAGTGAGAGAGGAGTGCTCGGCAATCGAGTCTTCCTTTGCCACGGATGTCAAGGCTGCGGCAAAAGAGGTCGTGAATCAGTTTGCGGCAGCCGGAGTGCCGCTGGAAGATACTTACAAGGGCTTCATGTCCAAGGTGAAGTCCTATGCTGAAGGAAATCTGCTGGACATCCCGTCCCAGGCGTTCCTCAACAGGGCCGACGACCCTGACCAGTGGTTCAGCAAGGCTGCTGCCAGACAGTTCATGCCTGCGATCGGGGCTGCGCAGAAGGACTCCGTGGAGGCGTTCTGCGCCCTGTGGGGAGCCAGATACAGGACATATTCCACTGCGGTGATGCTCAAGTCCCAGGTCTACTCCCTCGGCCTTGCCGGAGAGTTCAGAAAGGAGTTCGACGCCCTTCTCAAGGAGAAGAACGTGCTTGGCATAGAGGACTCCAACTCCCTGCTGAAGAACATAATAGACGGCAGTGACGCCCCGTTCGTATATGAGAAGCTCGGCGTGAGGTTCGAGCACTTCCTGCTCGACGAGTTCCAGGACACATCAGAGGTGCAGTGGCAGAATTTCCTCCCTCTCCTCAGGGAAAGCGACGGCAACGGCTGTGACAATCTCGTGGTCGGTGACGTCAAGCAGAGCATCTACAGGTGGAGGGGCTCCGACTGGGACCTCCTCGCCTCGAGGATAGGCCAGCAGTTCCCGGACGCAGACTCGTCGTCCCTTCAGGACAACTGGCGGAGCACAAGGACGGTCGTCGAATTCAACAACGCCTTCTTCCCGTATGCCGCCAGGGCCCTGGATGCCATGACCGGCATCGAGGGATGCCACGACATCCAGGACATCTACTCCGACGTCGCCCAGTGCCCGAGGTCCGATGACCCGCAGACAGGAAGCGTCGAGGTGACGTTCTGCGACAAGGCTTCGGAGATGGACGAGGTGCTTTCCAGCATCACGCGCGCCCGCGATGCCGGCGCGCAGTGGGGAGACATAGCGATACTTGTGCGCAACAACAAGGAAGGAGGGGAGATTGCCCAGTTCCTCATCGGGAACGGCGTGCCTGTGATCTCGGACGACTCACTCGATGTCAAGAGCTCCCTCACCGTAAGACGTCTGATTGCACTTCTCAGCTGTGTGGAGAATCCAGGTGACAAGCTCAACTCCTACCTCGCCTCGCAGCTCGACGTCAGGTTTCCGGAGCATTACCATTCTCTCGTGGACCTGTGTGAAGGACTCCTGCGCGGACTCAGGAACCATGATGTCCAGGCCTTCGAAGGCGAAGTCCTGTATGTACAGTCCTTCATGGACACTCTCCAGGACTGGTCTGTCCAGAACGGAAACAACCTGATGCACTTCCTGAAGTTCTGGGCTGATGGAAGCTTCAAGGTCAGTTCCCCGGCCGACACGGAGGCCGTGAGGGTGATGACCGTGCACAAATCCAAGGGACTCGAGTTCCCGCATGTGATCTTCCCTTTCGCTGAGAAGGTTACCCTTGCGGGAAAGGCATGGCACTGGTGTGTGCCTGACACCGATGGGACTGCTCTCGCGGCCGCGGGCGACACCATGTTCCCTGTGTCGATGACAAAGTCTGTCCAGGACACTCTCTTCGCCGATGACTACCGCAAGGAGCAGCGCCTGCAGCTCGTCGACAGCATAAATACCTTCTACGTGGCCCTCACAAGGGCTGCCAAGTCCCTCCATGTGATTGCGTCCGTCCCTCCGGCGAAATGCGCTGATGCGAGCAAGGCCGGGGCGGCCTATGCGTTCGCGGACTTCTCCCAGATATTGTATCACTTCGTGCGCAGTACCCATTTCGCGGTCGGGGACATGTATGATTTCAACTCCATGAAGCGCAAGGATTCGGCTCAGACAGAGACGGTCCAGGCCTCCTATCCGTCCATCCCGATCAATCCGGAAAAGGTCACGACAGATGCTGACGGCGAGGTCGTGGATGTCAGGGAGCAGGGACGCCTCAAGTTCAGCGCCGACTCCGTGGACTTCTTCGGAGAGGATGGCTCAGTCGGCACGGAAGCATCCCAGAGGCTCAACGGCATAGTGCTCCATGACATACTGTCAGAGGTGAGGGTGCCGTCTGACCTGCGTGCCGCCGTGGACCGCAGGGTGCGCGACGGGCAGATATCTCCGGAAGAAGGGGACCGTGACTTCTGCATGCTGCAGCAGCGCATCGCCTCTGCGGCATCGAGAGGCTGGTTCCCGGACGATGCGGAGTTCCACAACGAGGACGGAATCATAGGCACCGACGGCAAGGTATACCGCCCTGACAGAGTGGTGGTGAGCGGCGGCAGGACGATTGTCATCGACTACAAGTTCGGTTCCCGCAGGGATGCATACTCCCGCCAGGTCGGAAAGTATGTCGAGCTGTACCGCAGCATGGGTTTCCCGGAGGTCTCCGGGTACATATGGTATGTGCCTGAGGACAAGGTGGAGGAAGTTTGAAAATAGTGACGGATTTTGCGTATATTTGCACTCTTACATTCTGGAATCATGGAAGCATCCGACAACAATATCAAACTTTACTACAACACTGAAAATGAGAAGCTCGCGATGCCGGAGTACGGCCGCAACATCCTCATGATGGTCGAGCATCTCAAGACGATAGAGGACCGGGCGAAGCGCAGCGAGCAGGCAAGGGCCGTCGTCAAGTCGATGGAGATACTCAACCCGCAGGTCCACCAGCAGGAGAACTATGAGCAGAAGCTCTGGGACCACCTCTACATGATAGCCGGCTATGACCTCGACATCGACTCTCCTTATCCGGCTCCGGTGCCGGAGATCATGGAGACCCGTCCGGTCAGCATACCGCTCAAGACCAAGCCGGTCAAGGCCGCGCACTATGGACGCAACATAGAGAGCATAATCGACCTTATTGCGTCAGAAGAGGACGGTGAGGTCAAGACTGCGATGATACGCTCCCTTGCGATCTACATGCGTCAGCAGTACCTCATATGGAACAAGGACAGCGTGGCTGACGAGACGATATTCAGTGACATAGAGAAACTCTCGGACTACAGGATCAAGGTGCCTGAAGGCATCGTCCTCTCCAAGATTTCGGGCGACGCAAACTTCTCACGCCCTGGCATGGGCGTCAATGTAGGTCAGGCGGCCCGCAAGAACCGTCCGAACAACAAGAATTGGAAAAACAAGAGAAGATAGCATCAGATGAAACTCCTTTTCTGGAACAGCTGGGATGACCGCCAGAGGACCACTGCGGTAAGAATCGCGGGGCTTTGCCTTGCGACCTTCACCATTGCCGCGATACTGTCCTCCGTATCCTATCTCTTCACCTGGAAGTCTGACCAGAGTCTCCATACCGCCGCAGACATGCTGTCCCTCGATGTGGAGACCCACAACGCTTCCGGCAAGATCGGCTCGAGCCTCGGACGCTTCCTCGTGGAAAAGTGTTTCGGACTCGGAAGCTTCGCTCTCTTCGCCATACTTGCGGCCGTATCGGCCCGCCTGCTCCGTCTCAAGTGGCCATGGCCTTTGATGAGGACTACTCTGATTGCCCTTTCAGGCACTGTGGTATCCTCAGTCATCCTTGCCTTCTTCGGCAAGATCTTCCGCCTCTCCAACGCCTTCGGCGGTGGACTCGGCGGTCAGTGCGGAGCCCTCATCACCGATTGGAGCGTCAATCTCCTCGGCTGGTTTGTCACTGCCGTCTTTGTGGCCGTGCTTGCCGTGTGCTGGCTTTTCCTGTGCAGCGAGAGGTTCTCGAACTGGGTGAATTCCCTGGGGGAGCAGCCGTCGGATCAAGAAGGAAATGATGTGGCAGAGCCCGTGTGCGACCCTGTATGCGAGCCGGCACCTGCGCCGCGCCCGGCGGCAGCCCGCGCGGCAAGGGCTGAGACTCCGAAAGTCGTTGTCTCGGCGGAGCCGGAGCCTGAAGTGCCTGAGGAAGAGCCTGTGCCCGAGGAGCAGCAGCCTTCCGAGATGGAGGTCATACGTGATGACAGCCTGTCTGCAGAGCCGGACAAGCCTCTTGCACCGATAGATGTGCGTGCGGACCTTCCATGGTTCCATATGCTCAACCTTGACCTCCTCGAGAGCCACTCGGACGGCAAGAAGGAAGTGTCATCGGAAGAGCTTACCCGCAACAACAACAAGATCCGGGCTACCCTTGCCAACTACAAGATCCAGCTGGACGATGTCAAGGCGATAGTCGGTCCGACGGTCACCCTGTACAAGGTCTATCCGGCTCCTGGAGTGCAGATTTCCCAGATCAAGCGTCTTCAGGACGACATCGCGATGTCTCTCAACGCCAAGGGTGTGCGTGTCATCACTCTCAGCGATTCGGTGGGCATCGAAGTTGCCAATGACCAGCCTTCGACAGTTCCTCTGAAGGCCCTTCTCAACGACAGGTCCTATCGCGAGAGCAAGGCCGAGCTCCCTGTTGCCATAGGCTATACGATCACCCAGCAGGTTAAGGTCTTCGACCTCGCAGACACGCCGCACCTCCTTATCGCCGGTGCCACGAAGCAGGGTAAGTCCGTGGGCCTCAATGTCCTCGTGGCCTCGCTGCTGTACTCCAAGCACCCTTCTGAGCTCAAGATGGTCTTCGTGGACCCGAAGATGGTCGAGTTCACTCCTTACGCAAAGCTCATCAAGCACTACCTTGCGGTGCTCCCGACATCAGGAGACGAGGAGGAGGAGAAGGCCAACGCCATCGTCAAGAAGGCCGCTGACGCGGAGAAGATACTCAAGTCCCTCTGCATCGAGATGGATGAGAGGTACGAGCTCCTCAGCAAGGCCCTTGTCAACAATGTCAAGCTCTACAACGAGAAGTACAAGAGCCGCCATCTCCTCCCTACGGCCGGCCACAAGTTCATGCCGTACATAGTCACGATCATAGACGAGTATGCCGACCTCACCATGTCGGTTGGAGGGTCTGCAGATGCCAAGGCAGCCGCCAAGAACATCCAGACTTCGATCATCCGTCTTGCCCAGAAGGGCCGTGCGGCCGGCATCCATGTCGTCCTTGCGACCCAGAGACCTTCGGTAGATGTCATCTCAGGTATCATCAAGGCAAACTTCCCGACCCGTATTGCCTTCAGAGTCACGTCCCGTACGGACTCCATGACCATCCTCGACCAGCCGGGAGCCGAGAAGCTCATCGGAAGGGGAGACATGCTTTACTATTCCGGTGTCGAGACGGAGCGCGTGCAGTGCGGCTATATCAGCAACGACGAGATCAACACCATCAACAACTATATCGGAGCCCAGCAGGGTTACAAGAAATCCTACAACACTCCATACTATCTGCCTGACCCGACTCCGGCCGACGAAGAAGGCGGAGGCGGCATGATAGACATGAAGGACCTCGATGAGAGATTCGAGGAGGCAGCAAAGCAGGTTGTCATCACTCAGAGGGGCTCGACCTCTGACCTCCAGCGCAGGCTTGGCATGGGTTATGCCAAGGCTGGCCGCGTGATGGATCAGCTCGAGGCTGCCGGCATTGTTGGGCCGCAGGAGGGCTCCAAGCCGCGCCAGGTCATGGTGCAGGACCTCGACGCCCTCGAGGAAATACTCAAAGCATTCAGGAAATAAGATGAGAAGACTGGCTCTTTCTGTGATGCTCCTCATGGGAGCGGCGTTGTCGGCTTTCGCCGGAGACATCATCAAGGAGTTCTCCTCCAGGGTGGCGTCATCATCTGTCTCTTTCGACTACTCCTTCACGGTGTCGTCAGACACTCCGGTGACCGGGTCCGGCGGAGTCATCTTCCAGGGCAACTGCTACAAGATGCTCGCCTCCGGCCTGGAGATCTGGTGTGACGGAAAGACAAGATGGACCGTGGACCATAGCTCCAAGGAGGTTTATGTGGAGGAAGTCGACGCTGCCGCTGTCGACTACGCATCCAATCCATCTTCTCTGATTCTTGCAATAGGCTCAGTCTTTACCCAGACAGCCTCCAGACAGACTACCTTCAACGGAAAAAGCGTCACGGAAGTGACGCTCGTTCCTTCGGTCTCCGACACCGGCCTGAGCAAGGTGGTGATGTTTTTTTCTTCAGGCAATGTCCCTGCAGGGGCTGTCATCACTCTCGATGACGGCACAAAGACGACATTCTCAATCAGAAACTACTCAGCAGTACCGCATTCAGACCAGTCCTTTTCCTACAATCTCAAAGGGCTTGGGAAGTCATATCTCGTGACGGACCTGAGATAGTCACTCAGTCTCGGAGTCCCTCACGCAGCGGATTGCAGTCGAAAAGAACTTCTTGCTTGCCGATCCTGCGATGATGTCAGGCTTGTCGGCATAGATGTACCGGTAGTAACCCTGCTCGGAGTTGCATTCGTCAGAAGTCCAGCATGCGAAATATGAGCCGGCTCCGAGGTAGTCATGGTTGCCGTCGGTCCTCGAGACCATGTAGCCGGTCGGGATGAACCCGAGTCTCGTGCTGTTGGTGATGTTCACTGCAGGCCAATACTCCCAGAGCTTTGTGTCGTTGAAATACGCATCGACCATCATGCTCCCTGCAGAGCCGTTCAGTCTTGCGAGGTTGTCGGTCTGGGATTCTCCGGAGACTGCGTTGTGGGTCTTGAGGAAGTCTGCGTTGGAAGGGAGCCTCCATCCTGAAGGGCATGCGCTCACGGCCTCGTTCCATGTGTAGTACATTCCGAAGATGTCAGTCATCGCTGCCGCATCGAAGTATGGTGTGCCCGATCCCTCGTATGAGAGGTTGTCTATGAACCAGTCGAGACCTCCGACGGTCGTGTATGGATACTCCTTGCCGTCACGCGGGTCTGTGAAGGACTTCTTGGTGTCGTATTTGATGCCCTGTAGCGACCTTTCCTCACCATATGGTCTTACGATCACCACCGTTGCCGATGCCGAAGTGTTGTAATAGCCGTTGGCGAACGCTGCGCATGTGATGTCCATGCTGCAGAGGGTGTCCGGAACGTTGAAGATATAGTCTGCGCTTACTTCAGGGCCGTCGGACTCGATCCTCACGGTGTCGTTGGTGGTCTGGATGTAGTCCAGGTTCCAATAGTATCCGAGACCTTCCGTGCTGGTGTCTGACGAAGGCCTGGACACTCCGCTCGGAGAAAGGGTATATGTGTCGCCAGGCTGCACGAAGCCGGGTACCGTGAAGGTAAGGGTGCCGTCAAGGTAGTCGGAGGTCTCCTCATCGTCATCGTCTTTCTTGCACGAGACCATCCCTACTGCAACGAGAATCGCAGCCGCGGCTGCCAGGTATCTTCTGAAATCCATTATACTCTTCAATATATTAACTCACAAATATCGTAATTTCCTCTGAAAAACTCCTACCTTTGCGCAAATACTTTGCCAAACCGCAATGCCTCGAAGATATTTGCCCATCATCGTCTCTGCAGTGCTGCTGGTCTCATGCAGCGGCCGCGACAGGTACATCCAGCTGGGTGGTTACGCCCAGGGAGGAACATATGCAGTGAAACTCAATGCCAAGGGTGTCAGAGTGCGCCCCGAGGTCATGCAGCAGACCGTCGATTCTCTCCTGCACGAGATTGACTTCACCCTTTCCGGCTACAACAAGGCCTCGCTTCTGAGCCGGCTCAATGCCGGTGAGACAATCACCCCCAACAGGATGCTCTGCGAAGTATATGACATCTCCAGGAAATTCTACGACGAGTCGCAGGGAGCGCTGGACGTATCGTCCGGCCCTCTCTTCGACATCTGGGGCTTCGGCTTCAGAGAGGGGGAGATGCCTTCTGCAGATGAAGTGCTCTCGGCAAGGCAAAGATGCGGCATGGACCGTCTCAAGCCGACCATGGAGGAGGCGTTGCGCCCCGACGGCACACTCTGTGCCCAGGATCTGCTTGTCGACTCTTCGGCCGAAGCCCCGACACTCAATTTCAATGCGATAGCGCAGGGCTACTCGAGCGATGTGATCGCGGACTATCTCCATTCTCTCGGGGTGCATGACATGCTGGTCGACATAGGTGAAATATACTGTGAGGGCCTCAACGCTTCGGGGAAACCATGGGGCGTCGGCCTCGACCGTCCCGAGGACGGCAACTTCACGCCAGGTGCCGACCTGGAGGGCGTCTGGCACTCCTCCGGCGGCGAGGGCCAGGGCATAGTGACATCAGGCAACTACCGCAAGTTCTATGTAAGGGACGGACGCAAGTACTCCCATACCATCGACCCGCGCGTCGGTGAGCCCGTGCAGCACAATCTCCTCAGCGCGACCATAGTCGCCGCCGATGCGACGACTGCCGATGCAGTGGCCACATGGTGCATGGTGGTCGGACTTGAGGAGTCTGAATCGATAATGGTATCCCATGGTTACGAGGGCTGTCTCATATACGATGACGGAGGCTCCAATGCCATATGGCAGACTGCGGGATTCAGACTTGAACAATAGACCGATGGCAGACAATTATCTTGAGAAGAAATATGACGAAGTCTTCGCCGCAGGCCGGAAGACAGTCGTGAAACATGTCAATCCCACCCTTGACACCCTGCTTCTGAAAAACAGGAGCCACAGGGGGTATTCGCAAGGGTATGTGGTCGAGAGGCGTCAGCTCGAGACCATCATTGCTGTCAACACCCGTACTCCTTCAGCCCGCAACCAGCAGGTACTGCGGTTCCGTCCGGTGACATCGGAGGAGTCGGAAAAGGTCCTGCCATATATCAGGCTGGGCGGTGCGCTTCCGGAACTCCACCTCCCGGCAAAGGGGGAGGAGCCCAGGGCTTTCATTGTAGCCTGCACAAGCGCGCCTGAGACGAAGTTCGTCGACATCGATCTCGGAATATCCCTTCAGAGCATGTCCCTCAAGGCTGTTGAGATGGGACTCAACTGCATCACCATATGTGCATTCGACAAGGCTGCGATAATGGAAAGTCTCGGCCTTCAGATGGAGCCTCTGGCGATACTTGCCGTCGGCAAGGGCACGGACAGCATCCAGCTCCTGTCCATAAACGCAGATGCCGACCATGCTTATTATCGCAAGGACGGCATCCACTATGTCCCGAAGCTTTCGCTGGGAGACCTCATCATCTAGACAGAGATCATTTCTTTATCTTGGCTGGACTGAGGTCAAGCACTCTCACGTTCCTGAACTTCACACCGGCTCCATGGCCGAGGAAACCTATGTGCCCCTGCTCGTTGAACATGCCTGGGTGGTCCTTGTGGTCTACCGTGAAAGGATTGCTGTCGTAGCCTGCAGGAGCCACGTTGTGGCCCTGGCAGGCCTCCTTGACGTCACCGTCGACTATCACCTCGCCGTTGACTGTGACGGTTATGTGGTTGCCCTGCACCCTGATCTCTTCAGTGCTCCACTCTCCGAGAGGCTTGTGCACTATCCTCTTGGCAGGGATCACTCCGTAGACTGAGCCATGGACCTGATACTCCTTGAGCCAGCCGGCATAGATAGGGTCGTCATGGTCCAGGATCTGCACCTCGCACATGCCGTCATAGGCGGCATCGACTCCCATCGGAGTCCTGATGCCGACTCCGTTGTTGACGCCCGGACGCACGAAGCAGAACTCGAAGCGGTAGACGAAGTCCTTGTATTCCTTGACCGTATAGAGATTGCCCTCGGACCCGTACGCTGCCGTCACATAGATCGTGTTGTTGACAATCTGGTAGTTGGTCTTGTTGCCCGTCCACTTGTCCAGGCTTGTCCCGTCGAAGAGCATCTCGTAGCCTTCAGCCTCCTCCTCGTCTGAGAGGAACGATACAGGAATCGGAGCCTCGGTCTCTGAGATTATCTTCTTGATGTCGTCTATCGCATAGCCGTCGTCAGCAGTGCCGCGTGCCTTGAATGCCTTCATCGCATAGTCAAGTGTCTCGAGCTTCTCCTCGAAAGGAATCTCGTCGATGCACTTGGCAGCTATGGCACGGACTGCCTCCGCTGCTGGAATCGCCGTGGCAGCGTTGCCGAGATACTCTCCTGCTGTCGTGAAGGCTTCCGCTGTAGGGGTGTTTCGGAGTACTCCAAGGGCCTTTTTCTCGATGTCTGTATCTTTGGTGGCCTGGAGGGCCTCCTTGATGGCATGGCATCTCTTGTCAGGGTTGGCCACATACTTTGCGACCTTGTCCACATAGCTGCTCAGAGCTTCCTTGTCGCCTGACTTCCCGGCATTGAGAAGGGTCTTGGCTGCACCGTAGTTGTCGATGTCGATGAGTGCCTTGAGGGCATCCTGACTGCCGGCATCATATGCCTTCGTCAGGTCTGCGACAGCCTCGTCCGTGCCGCTCTGCGCGAGGAGGCCGTAGAAGCGTCCCTTGTTGTTGGCGCCTTCAATGGCATATTTTGCCTTGGCATACTGCTCGTCGGGGCTGAGAGGCGCTATTGCTGCCTTGAGTGCCTTGGTGTAGTACTCGAGGGGCGTATCGTCAGCCTTGTCCACAAGACCTGTAAGCCTGCTGACATCCTTGGCGCTGACCACACCTGCGAGTGCTTCAAGGGCGCTTGCGCTGCCTTTCTGGGCGAGCTCGAACACCTTGCCGGAGCACTCTGTCATGTGCTTTGCCGAGGCAATGGAGAGGAGCTCGTCAAGCTTTGCTCCGTCAGACTCGGACATCGCTTCCTGGACCTTCGAGGTCAGTGAGCCGGGGAATGAGAGGAGAGCCTTCTTCGCAGCGGCCGAGCTGCTGCCGCCGAGCTCTCCTATGAGAGCGTCAGCGGCCTCGTCTCCGCCAATCTTGCCGAGAGCCTCTATCGCTGCATCGCGCAGTCCTGTGCCGGAGCCTTTCTTTGCCGCTTTCCTGTCGCTGAGCACATCGAGAATCACAGGGAGTTCCTGCTTTACCTTGTTGTCGCCGAACCAGTTCAGGACATCCTCCTTTGCCTCGTCGCCGAGACCGGAGAAACTCTTGCCGACAGACTTGTACAGGTCCTGGTCGGCGAATGACTCAGCATACTCGAGCGCCATGGTGCGGTAGGACCTGTCGTCGCTCTTCAGTGCTTTCATCAGGGCCTTGTCGTCGAAGGTGCCGAGCTGCTCCGCCTGGATGTAGAGGGCCTCGCACATGCGGTTGCGCTGTCCGCTCTTCATGTCCGCCTTGACCTTTGCCTCGAGTTCCTTTGTGCTGAGGGCCTGCCCTGTCTCCGCAGGCTCAGCCTCAGGGGAGAGGAATCTGAGCTGCTGCTCTATGAACTGCCTGTTGAATTCGTCTTTTACCGTGAGCGCTGCCTGCTGCAGACCTTTCTTGACGGCGTCCTTGTAGGCTTTGCCTTCACCGGCCACGTAGTTGGTGACTCCGCTGATGGCGTACTCGACCTTGTTGTTGGCGGCCTTGTCTGCACTTTGGAGCATGCTTGCCAGTATCGCTATGCTCTCAGGCGCTGACGCTGCCAGGTCCTTCATGTCGGATGCTGCCTCTGAGGCGTTCTGGGCCGGCATTGCGGCAAGGACATCGCCGACTATCGTGGACGTGAGTCTCTGTCTCGAGTCCTGTGCATTGAGTGAGATGGTGAGTGCCAGGGCGGCAAGTATGATGCTTATTGTTCTTTTCATAGGGCTTCTTATTTGAGGTACGTGCTCCAGTCGCCTCTCATAGGCTGGTTGATGAGGAGGTTGGCCTCGTCATCGTCAATGAAGAGCTGGGTCTTCGGGTCGAAGTTGAGGGTCCTTCCAAGCCTGTGGGCTGTGATTCCCATGTTGACGATCGTGCAGCTGTGGTAGCCGTTCTCCTCGTTGAGGGCGAACTTGCGGCGTGTGCGCACGCAGTCGAGGAAGTCTGTGTTGACAGGCTCCGGATCAGGCATCTCGTTGATGAGGTTCATGACGTTCGGGATTGTGCACTCGAATCCCTTGTAGACCTTCCCTTTCGGACCTTCGATGTAAGGTACCTTGCCCTCGCTCTCGAAGCCTTCGCCCTCTAGGATGATCTTGCAGCCGTCTGCGTAGGTGAAGGTGATGTTGCGCCAGATGCCTATTGCGTCAGGGTGCTGCTGCGGCGCGTCGATCTCCACCTTGACAGGGAATTCGTCATCCTTGCCGAGGAAGTACTGCACAGGGTCTATGTAGTGCTGCCCCATGTCTCCGAGTCCGCCTCCGTCGTAGTCCCAGTAGCCTCTGAAGGTCTGGTGCGTGCGGTGGTGGTTGTATGGCTTGTACGGAGCAGGACCGAGCCAGAGGTCATAGTCGAGATTGGACGGAATCGGCTCCGGGACAAGGTTCTCCCTGCCGGTCCAGAAAAACTTCCATGCGAATCCCGTGGATCCGGAGATGCGGACCGTGAGAGGCCAGCCGAGCAGGCCGCTGTCCACGAGCTTCTTGAGAGGCTTCACCTCCGTGCCGAGGCCGTAGAAAGTGTCCGTGAAACGGAACCATGTGTCGAGACGGAAGACAGATCCGTTGCGCTTCACTGCTTCCTTCACTCTCTTGCCTTCTCCTATGGTACGGGTCATCGGCTTCTCGCAGAAGATGTCCTTGCCTGAATTGGCGGCCTCACAGGCCATGATGCCGTGCCAGTGCGGAGGGGTGGCTATGTGGACTATGTCGACGTCAGGGTCGTGGATGAGGTCGAGGAAGCTGTGGTATGCCTTCACGGTCTCCCCAAACTTCGACTTTGCCTTTGCGACTGCATTGTCAAGGAAATTCTGGTCCACGTCGCAGACTGACACTAGCCTGCAGTTCTGGTCGCTGTTGAAATGGAGGCTGCTCATGCCTATGCCTCCGCAGCCGATTATACCTCTTGTGAGCTGGTCGCTCGGGGCGATGTAGCTGTTGTTTCCTCCCATCCTGCCGAACGCTGCCCTTGGGGCAATCGTGAAGAGGGCGACTCCCGCCCCCGACTTCTTCAGGAATGCTCTTCTGCTTTTGTCCATTGTCTGTAGTTTTAGCTCTGATTCCTCAAATTTAGCGAAATTCGAGGTGAAGAGCAAAAAATTGAGGTGGCCTGCAGGGTCACCTCAATCATTTCTAGAAGTATTTGCTCTCTTTCTCGAACAGTTCCCTGTCGTCCCTGGACGGATCCGGTGTGACATTGCCGCTGTAGCGCAGGGCTTCTATCGACTCCTTCTCGCTCTTGCTGAGTCTGCGAGGTATCCAGACGAGAATCTTCACATAGAAGTCTCCCTTGCCGTATCCGTTGACGGACTGAAGTCCCTTGTTTCTCAGTTTGATGACGGTGCCTGACTGGGTGCCCGGCTCTATCTTCACCTTCTCGGCTCCTCCTATGCACGGGACAGAGACCTCGCATCCGAGGATGGCGTCCGCCACGGAGATGACATGTGTGTAGAAGAGATTGTTTCCGTCGCGCTTGATGTTCTTGTCCTGAATCTCCTCGATGATGAGGAGCAGGTCGCCGTTGGTGCCGTTATGAGGCGCTGAATGGCCCTCGCCCCTTACCGTGATCTGCATGCCGTCCTCGACTCCCGCTGGGATGCTGACCTTGACGGTCTCCTTGCGGCGCACGAGTCCCGTGCCTGAGCACTTGCGGCATGGGTTGTTGACAACCTTGCCCTCGCCCTGACACTGAGGGCAGGTGGTGTAGGTCATCGTCCTGCCGAAGAGCGAATTGACCGTGTGCTGCACCTGACCCGACCCCTTGCACTGAGGACAGGTCTTGATGTCGGAGGAGTTCCTGGTACCCTGGCCGTTGCAGTCCGCGCATGGGCGGTTGCGCTCTATGGTGATCTCCTTCTGGCATCCGTTTGCAATCTCGTCGAGGGTGAGCCTGACTCTTGTGCGGATGTCCCGGCCACGCAGTGTCCTGCGGGCACTTCCGGCATTGCCGCCTCCGAAGCCTCCGAAGTTGAAGCCACCGAAGCCTCCGCCTCCGCCGAATGCTCCACCGAAGAGGTTGTTGAGGATGTCGTTGAGGTCACCGAATCCCTGGCTGAAGTCAGGTCCTGAGGCTCCGTCCACCCCGGCAAATCCGAACTGGTCATAGCGGGCCTTCTTGTCCGGGTCGCTGAGGACTGAGTATGCCTCCGACGCTTCCTTGAATTTCTCCTCCGCATTCTTCTTCTCTGCATCCGTGCCGCTGACCCAGCGGTCAGGATGCCATTTGAGCGCGGCCTTGCGGTACGCGCCCTTTATGTCGTCTGCCGATGCTCCCTTCTGGAGACCCAGCACTTCATAGTAGTCTCTCTTCTCTGCCATTTTGTCTGAAGTTTAGATGCCGACCACTACCTTGGCGTATCTGATCACCTTGCCTCCCAGGGTGTAGCCTGTCTGGATGACGTCGATGACGCACCCCTTGAGCGCATCTTCCGGAGCAGGGAACTGGGTGACGGCCTCGTGGAAGTCGGTGTCGAACTTCTGCCCCTTTGCCTCGATCTTCTCCAGTCCCTTGGTCTTGAGATAGCCCATGAGCTTGTCGTAGATGAGTCCTGTGCCTTCCTTGGCCGCTTCGTCTGCGGAGGTGGCGAGTATCTGCATCGCCCTCTCACAGTCGTCAAGCACAGGGAGAAGTCCCTTTATCGTGTCTGCTGAGGCAGTGGCGATGAGGTTGAGCCGGTCCTCGGAAGTCCTTCTGCGGAAAGTCTCGAACTCAGCCATAAGCCGGATGTAGTCATCCTTCTCCTTTGCGGCTTTCTCCTCCGCTGCCGATATCTTCTTTTCCGCTGCGGCGGCCCTGGCCTCCGCAGCCTCGAGCTTCTTCTGCAGCTCGTCGAGTTTCTTCTGCTCCTTCTTCGCGGCCTTCTTGTCTGTCTTCTCCTCCTTTACCTCTTCATTCTCAGGCTGTTGCTGCATAGCCTTCTTTTCTTCTGTATCTGCCATATGTAGTGTCTTTATCGGTCTTTCCAATCCGCAACATTGCGGAACGCCAGGACAGGAATCAAATAATCTGCCAGCGCGATGTTTCTGCCAAAAAGGCAGATGTGAGCTTATGTGCGCGGGAATCACAAAGATAAGACAAAAATATGTATCTTTGCCCAATCATGAAATTCAGAAACTTCCTCCTCACGATATTGTCCGCGACCCTTATTGCTGTGCCTTGTGCCAGAGCCCAGGCCGGCGAGTGGTACGACAACAAATACTCTATGTTCATCCATTTCGGCCTCTACTCCACACTTGGCGGAGTGTGGGATGGGCGGAATGTGACCCGTGGCTACAGCGAGCAGATACAGTCCCATGCCGGCATCCAGAGCGATGTCTATGCTGCCCTGGCCGAAGATTTCGACCCTGTCAATTTCGATGCGGACGAGATCGTGGACCTGGCGAGGCATGCCGGCATGCGTTCGGTGGTGATCACTTCCAAGCACCATGACGGCTTCTGCCTCTGGCACACGGAGACCACGGACTTCAACTCCTTCGATGCGACTCCGTGCCACAGGGACTTCATCGGCGAGCTCTCGGACGCCTGCCGCAGGGGCGGTCTCAACTTCGGGCTCTACTTCTCGCTTATAGACTGGAACTATCCCGGAGCCTCCAACGTAACCACCCACAACGCCAACTTCATCCCTGATGTGCACCATCAGCTCAACATGGCCCAGGTCGAGGAACTCGTCACCAACTACGGCACCATCAGCGAGCTTTGGTTCGACATGGGCAGCCTCACCCCGGACCAGAGCAGGGACCTCTACAACCTCGTGCACAAGCACCAGCCAGGGTGCATGGTGGGCGGCCGTCTCGGCAACGGCTTCTACGACTTTGCCGTGATGGGCGACAACTTCTACCCTGAAAGTTCCCTGCAGACTCCATGGCAGGTGGCTGCCTCGATGTTCGACGAGACCTGGGGCTACCGCAGCTGGCAGGAGAGAGGCAGTTCCCATGACAAGGCCCAGGAGAAGCTCCGAAGCCTCATCCAGGTCGTCGCAAACGGCGGCAACTATCTTCTCAACATAGGCCCTATGGGAGACGGTTCAGTCGTGCCGTTCGAGGCTGCCGTGCTCCGGGAGATGGGGAAGTGGCTGGACACCAATGCCAATGCCATCTATGCCACCGACCCGAGTCCGTACAGGACCAGGTTCAGCTGGGGCAACGTGACCCGCAGGGCCAACATAATGTACCTCATACTTTCCGGAAAGAAGCCTTCCTCAGGGGAGATAGTGCTGCCGGTCAGGGATCTCAAGCTCGTCAAGACCGAGGGCCCGGTCTCGAAGGCAAAGGTACGGAAGGACAAGCTGACTGTCACGCTCGACCAGAATGCGTACAAAGGCGACATCAAGGTGATAAGGCTGGTCTTCGACGGCAAGGTTGTGCCTGACAATGCAAAGGAGTTCAACACCAGGATTGCATCCAGCAGCTATTTCTGCCAGGACTATTACACCAATGCCAGAAGCGAGGTCAGCTACACCTGGAACACCTACTCCAAGAAGAATCTCGCCGGCGTATGTTTCACATACACAGCCTCCGATGTCGACAAGGCTGTCGAGGTGGACATCGACGGCCACCTCTATACCTATGTCCTGCATAAGCAGGGCGGCAAGTCCGTGACCCAGGGCGCGCTTTCAGAGCGCGACAGGTATGTCTGCAGGACAGACAAGGGAAGCTTCGACGCTCCACGCGTGATGACTTTCAGCCTGGATGCCGTGCCTGACCGGGGCTCTGACGCATCATGGCAGTCGGTGGCAATCAACCACCAGACACTCGACGCGAAGCCTTTCCAGACAGTATATGTGATGGAGACCGTCAACTCGGCATGTGACCAGGAAGCCATCATCGAGGTCGGGGCCGGCAACGGCGTCGAACTTTACGTCAACGGCCAGTCCGTGATGAAGCACATGAATCCGTACAGGTGTACGTACAGGGTGGAGAAGGTGAGAGTGCGCCTGAAGGCCGGCGACAACCAGGTAGTGCTCAGGGCCTACAACAGGTTTGAGAAGTCGGTGGAGTGGATGCTCAAGCTGTCCCAGGACCAGAACATCTACAGGCAGCCTCTCTACATGCCGGAGTTCCAGGCCGGCAAGTACCATACCCTGACGGTCCGTCAGGCAGAGACTGAATCGGAGCACAAGGATTGCGAACTGTACAACCTGCAGCTGATATATTAGATCTCGGATAGTTCCAGCCAGCGGAGTTCCTTCTCGTCGAGCAGGGACTTCACCTCCTCGAAACGGGTGGAAAGCTGCTGGACCTGCTCATAGCTCATGGTTCCGCCTGAGAGCTGCCGCTCGATGGAGGACTTTTCTTCGCCGAGAGCCTCCATGTCCTTCTCCAGCTGCTCCATCTCCCGCTGCTCCTTCCATGTGAGTTTTCTTCTGGCAGGGGAGTCGACAGCCTTCTGTACAGGCCTGACGGGCTTCTCGGAGGCTTCCTTGAGACGCCTCTGCTCCGCTTCATAGTCTCTCAGATAGCTGCGGTACTCGGAATATCCTCCTATGAAGTCCTTGACCACACCGTCTCCGCAGAAGACGAAGAGATGGTCCACGAGCCTGTCGAGGAAATGACGGTCGTGGGAGACAATGATAAGAGAACCCTTGAAGGCCTGGAGATACTCTTCCAGCACATTGAGGGTCACAATGTCAAGGTCGTTGGTCGGCTCGTCGAGGATGAGGAGGTTCGGCTGCTGCATCAGTATGGTCAGCAGGTACAGCCTGCGGCGTTCTCCTCCCGAGAGCTTGGAGATCCTGTTGGAGAGCATGTCGTGAGGGAACAGGAACTGGCTGAGCAGATGGGTGTCATTGACGGTCTCCAGCACTGTCTGGTCCTCGTCGAATTTCATGCCGTCCTGGTGGTAGTAGCCTACCTTTATCGACTCGCCCCTGTCGATCGATCCCGTGAGCACTCCGCCATCGGTGTCAGCCCCGGTGAGAAGATTGATGAATGTGCTCTTGCCGACTCCGTTGCGTCCTACTATGCCGACCCTTTCATATCTCTGGAAATTGTACGTGAAGTGGGACAGATAGCACTTGTCACCCCACCTGAAGCTCACATCCTTGCAGTTGATGATCTTCGTGCCCAGCCTCGATGCCCCTCCGACATCGCTGAAGGTGACCTTTGAGGAAGTGTATACCTGTTCGGCCCTGTCCTTGAGTTCATAGAAAGCGTCCTTGCGGTACTTGGCCTTGCCGCTTCGCGCGCAAGGCGTGGCGTGGATCCATTCCAGCTCCCTGCGGAGGATGTTGCGGACCTTGTCGGTCTCGGCGTTGTAGTTGTCTATCCTTTCCTGACGCTTTGTGAGGTAGTTCTCATAATCGCCCTTGTAGACGTAGATGGCTCCGTGGTCCATCTCCATCACGGTGTTGCAGACGCGGTCGAGGAAGTACCTGTCATGGGTGACCATGAAGAGAGTGCAGCGTGACTTCCTGAGATAGCCCTCCAGGAACTCTATGGCGTCCACGTCGAGGTGGTTGGTCGGCTCGTCCATTATGAAGAAGTCGGCCTCGGTCGCAAGCATCGCAGTCAGGGCAACTCTCTTGACCTCCCCTCCGGAAAGTTCCTTCATCTTCATGCTGCCGTCTCCGAGGTTGAATGAAGTCAGCAACTGCCTTATCCTGAGCTCGTACTGGAAGACTCCGTCATCGTCGAGCCCTTTCATGAACTCCACTGACGAGGAAACCACCTGATTGAAGACCGTCGATTCAGGGTCATGGTCATACTCCTGCTCGAGGAAGGCTATGCGTATCTGCTTGAGAAACTTGATGCTGCCGCCGGAGTCCGACTTGTCCTTGCCGGCCAGTATCCGCATCAGCGAGGTCTTGCCGGTCCCGTTGGGAGCAATCAGCGCAATCTTGTCTCCTTCGTTGATGTTGAATCCAATGTGGTCGAAGAGCACCTTCGGCCCATATGACTTGGATATGTTCTCTATCTGGAGGTAGCTGGCCATCTCTCTGTCTATCTGAAGAATCCGTCCACGGCACCTACGGCAGAACTCTTTGCAAACACCACCACCCTGTCGTACGGCTCGATGAGAGTGTCTCCGACAGCGATGAAGGCGTCATTCCCCCTGATGACGCCACCCACAAGAGCGTCTGCAGGGAACCTCATTTCCTTGAGGGCTGTCGTGGTGATGCGGCTTCCCTTTGCAGCTGTATATTCAAGTATCTCCGCATCGGTGCCGCTTATGTACCTTACCGAGTGGGTCTTGTCGCTGAGAGTGAATTTTGCTATCCGCCCTGCCGTGATCTGCTTCTTGTTGATCACGACATCCACTCCGAGGTTTTCGGCAAGCTTGATGTACTCGAGATTCTCCACCTCGGCCACTGTCCTGTCGACTCCGAACTTCCTTGCGGCCACGCAGGCGAGAATGTTGGTCTCGTCACTGTCGGTCAGCGCGACAAACGCATCGTAGTTCCTGATGCCCTCTTCCACGAGGAAGTCCGAGTTGCGCGCGTCACCCAGCGCGACTCTCACCTTGCCGGCGAGCTTCTCAGTCAGCTTCAGGCATTTTTCCTTGTCGTTTTCCAATATCTTGACATCCTCGATGTGATCGGCAAGCGACCTTGCCACCATCTCCGCTATGACCCCGGAGCCGTATATCATCACCTTCCTCACCGTGCTGGAGCTCTCCCCGAAGTACTTCATCAGCGTGCCGATGCTCTCACGGTTGGTTATCACGTATACTGTGTCATGGTACTGGAATTTCGTCGTCGGACCAGGTATCAGGGTCTTGTCGTCACGCCTGATGGCGATGATGCGGAACTCGTCCTGCCCCTCTTTCTTGATCCTGGCGGCAAGCTCGCCGACCTGCATGTCCATGGCCGGCGACTCGTCCTCGAGCTTGAATATCGCGATCTGCAGCTTGCCGTGGGCGAAGTCCATCGTCTCTGTCCTCATCATGTGCTGGAGATTGCCTACGACTTCGTCTGCGGCAATCCTCTCCGGATAGAACATCACGTCGATGCCCATATCCTTGAACAGCATCCCGTTCTCTGAGGTGAGGTAGTCGTTGTCGTTGACTCGTGCGATCACCCTTCCCGCCCCGAGCTTCTTCGCGGCCATCGCACTCACTATGTTGATATCCTGCATGGAGTGCGGATACACTGAGATGAAGAGGTCGCATGACGCGACGTTCGCATCCCTGAGCACTGAGATGGTGGTAGGGTTGCCATGGACAGTCGCAACGTCCGCAATCGCGGTGAGTCTGCTCAGCCTTTCTGCGTCGCCGTCGATCACTATCACGTCATGGCCGTTGTCACGGAGCATCTTGGCCAGATGGGAGCCGACTTCCCCGGCTCCGACTATGGCTATTCTCTTGTGGGCGTCCTGTTTCTTGAGTATATCCTGTCTCATCAGTGTATCCTGTCAAAAAATCTGTCTTTCAATATTGCCGCCTCCGGCACGATCCATCCTACATAGCGTCCTGCCACTGAGGCCTTGCTGCGGTATCTGTCGAGGTATTCCTGCAAATCCTTTACCGAATCTCTCCTGCGCAGTTTCCGGTATTCCTCATGTCCTTTGACCACTGCCTTGCAGTAGTCCTTGTGGCCTGTCAGAAGGTATACCGCCGCTGAGCAGAGGTCGAGGAATCTCCGGATGGAGATCGTGCACCGGGCGCGCGAGCATGCGCGGCGCGCGCTTCCAAGCCCGAGGGCGTACGTCTTTGCGAGGTTGTTCTCAAGCAGCAGGAGGTTGTTTCGGAAGTTGAGCTGGAGCTTCCATGGGGATGTGCTCGGAAGCGTCGCGCCGCCGAGGTGGTATGCCACCGACTGCGGCACGACCTGCACCTTCCACCCCTGCAGCTGCATCCTCCAGCAGAGATCTATCTCCTCCATGTGGGCGAAGAATCTGCTGTCAAGCCCTCCAAGGGCTTTCCATACGCTGCTCCTGACCATCAGGCATGCACCGGTCGCCCAAAGCACGTCGGCCGGTTCGTCATATTGTCCGCGGTCCTTTTCGACCCGTTTCATCACTCTGCCGCGGCAGAATGTGTATCCCAGACTGTCTATGAGGCCTCCGGCCGCTCCTGCATACTCGAACGTGTCCCTCTTGTACCAGGAGAGAAGCTTCGGGGCGCAGGCTCCGCAGCGAGGATGGGAGTCCATCCATTCAGTCAGGGGCGCCAGCCATCCGGGACTTACCTCCACGTCGGAGTTGATCAGCACGTAATACTCTGCGTCCACCTCTGTGAGTGCACGGTTGTAGCCGCCTGTGAAGCCGTAGTTGGCAGCAAGACGTATCGTGCGCACTCCTGGGAACTCCTCTTCCATCATCTGCATGGAACCGTCGGTGCTGGCGCTGTCTGCAACGATCACCTTCGCGTCATGCCCCTCGCAGCTCGCAATGAGCCCCGGGAGAAACTTCTGCAGAAGTTCCTTGGTGTTCCAGTTGAGTATTACTACTGCTGTCTTCATCTTCTATTCGTCACCATGACATCCGCCGCCGCAGCATCCGCCTTCTCCGTGGCCTTCTCCATGACATCCGCCTTCTCCATGGCAGCATCCTTCTCCTTCGCCGTCATGCTTGTGGCATCCGCCCTTGCCGTGGCAGCAGTGATGCTCCTGAGGTGGCAGGAACTCGCCGTGAAGGCCCTCTGAGAGTTCTTTCTCGGTCGCCTCGCGCACCGAGAGAATCTTCCCGGTGAAGTTCAGTTCCTTGCCTGCCATCGGGTGGTTGAAGTCGACGGCGACGCTGTCTTCCTTCACTTCCTTTATGAGCGCCGGGCAGACCTGACCTTCCGAGTTGTACATCGGGACAATCCTTCCGACTAGGAGAAGGTCTTCACGCAACTTGCCATTCACTACGAAAGTGCTCTTCGGGATATCGAAGGCGAGGGTCGGGTCGTACTTCCCGTAACCGTCCTCGGCTGGGATGGCAAATGCAAAAGCGTCGCCTGCGGTCTTGCCTTCGAGCTCGTCCTCGAAACGGGGAAGAAGCATGTGGCAGCCCTGGATGTAGTCCAGGGGCCTCTCTTCTGTTGCCATGTCGGCAATCTCTCCGTCCACTTTGAGAGTATAGGTCAGGACGACTACCTTGTGTTTGTCTATTGTCATGTTACGAGCTGAAATCTACTTCTGAAAATGCTAAGGTAGGAATAAGTTTCGACATGCAGAGCCTTGCGTCGTCTCCGCATGCGATGAGGTGACTCCACAGCTTGATGAAATTGCCTGTGACGACCATCTCGCGCACGGGGTGCGTGATCTTTCCGTTCCTGAATGCAAACCCTTCCACGCCATATGAGAAGTCACCTGTCACCGAATTGGAGTTGCCTCCGTTGAAGTCTGTGACATAGATGCCGCTGCCGCACATCCTGAGGATGTCGTCAAGCTTCAGACCAGCCTGCGGGTATGGCATCACCTTCGGCCTTATGGCATCCTCTATCGTGGGTGCGATGCCCATCTTGCCTGCCATGTACGTATTGACGAAATATGTCTTGACTTCTCCCTTGTCGACTATCGGCGAAGGGGTGGTGGCGACACCCTCGGAGTCGAAGTACCTTGACCCTGTCTCACCTGCATTGCGGCAGCAGTCGAAGATGGAGAGCCCCTCAGGGAACACTTTCTTGCCGAGGGTGTCCATCATGAAGGAGTTGTTCTGCTGAAGTGAGTAGGCGTTGAGGGCCCTGAGGACTGGGGACACGACTTTGGAAGCCACCTCCGAGTCGATGACCATGTTGAATTTCCCACCGCGATGGCCTTTCGGCCCTATCTGTGCCACGGCCCTCTCCAGGGCTTCCGGGCAGCAGTCATTTATCGCCAGGTCCTTCAGCAGGGGAGTGCCGTCCCACCAGTAACCGGAGTACTTGTCCCCTCCGGCATCCTCGACCGTGATCTCGACCCCGTACTCGAAAGACGTCTCTATATGGCGTGCCTCAAGTCCCTGGGAGTCGATGACGAAGGTGTCGAAGACACTGTCGGAGTATTCCCCCTCTTCGGAGATGAGGGTCCACTTTCCCTGCCCGTCTCTCTTCCCGAACACGGAAGCCCCGAGGGCAAGCTCCAGTCTCTTCTCAGGAGTCATCTGCTCGTAGGCGTCATCGTAGAGGTCGAGTTCCAGTCCTGTCTTTGCATCCTTCACGGTACGCGACGGGTCCGGAAGGTCGCGGAACTCGTCACGCGAGAGCATCTTCGTGGTGCTGATGGCCCTGTCGAGGAACGCATCAAGCTCGGAAACGTCAAACTTGTTGGTGGCGAAGGATCCGTAACGCCCGTCCACAAACACCGCTATGCTGATCGACCGGTCCATGCAGTGAGTCACCTTGTCAGTCTCTCCATTGAGGGTGGCTATGAGGTCCATCGTGCTCTTGCTGGCAGTCACCCTTATCTTCTGCACACCCTTGGCAAGGGCGAGATCCATGCACTGTCTCGTGAAGGACAGTTCTTCCTGGGTAAGTATCATGTCCGTCATACTACTCTCCTCCTACTGTAAGTGACCTGACCAGCACGGTAGGGATGCCGCATGAGACAGGGACGCTCTGCTCCTTGCCGCAGGTCCATGTGCCGTTGTCTATCTTTGGGTCATTGCCCACCATCTCTATGTCGGCAAGGGCCTGGGGGCCGTTGCCGATTATGTTGATGTCCTTCACCGGTGTCGTGAGCCGCCCGTTCTCGATGAGCCTGCCGCTCTTGACATAGAAAGTGAAGTCGCCTTCGCCTATCTTCACCTGCCCGTTGGAGAACTGGTCGACGTAGATACCCTTCTTCACTGAGGCTATTATGTCCTCGGGACGGCAGTCTCCTCCTTCCATATAGGTCGCCCTCATGCGCGGGATAGGGTGGTAGCGGAACGACTCGCGGCGGCCGTTGCCTGTCGGCCTGACGCCGTAGTACTTCGCGCTTATGCGGTCGTGGAGGTAAGAGGTGAGGACACCATCCTCCACCATTCTCGTATACTGTCCCGGCACTCCCTCGTCGTCGAAGTTGACCGAGCCGCGGCATGCCGGGGCCGTACCGTCATCCACTATCGTGATGCCCTCCCGGCACACTCTCTGGCCCATCTTGTCAGAGAATATCGACTGCCCCTTGCGGTTGAAGTCAGCCTCGAAGGCATGTCCCATCGCTTCGTGAAGGAGGATGCCGGAGGCTCCTGCGCCCATCACGACGGGCATCTGCCCGCCTTTCGGGCGCTTCGCCTCGAACCTTTCGTCGATACCCTTGACTGCGTCGCCAACTATCTCGTCCAGCAGCGCGTCCGTCAGCATCTCGGTGCCCATCCGGAAACTCCTTGAGACTGATTTGTTCTCTGTCTTTCCGTCCTGCTGGAAGATGACGGACACAGAGATGCTTCCGAGGGGCCTTGTCTCGTATTTCATCTCCCCGAGGGAGTTGTACATCAGCACGTCGGTGACCTGGGACGACAGGGAGGCAATCACCTTTATGATGCGGGAGTCCCTGCTCCTGATGCCCTTGTCAAGCCTGTCGAGGTATGGCACGAAGAGAGCGGTCTGAGCTGTCCTCCAGTCGCTGAGCATCGGGTATCTGTCCGCTGCGGGATTGGGCCTGCCGCGGTATTTCGGCGCGCTGGCCTCTTCCACCTTGCCGGCGCTGCCGTCGGAGATGGTCGCCGCCGCCCGGGCCGCCGCCATCATCGACGGCATGTCCGTGCTCTCAGAGTATGCATAGCCGGTCTTCTCGCCGCTGAGCACTCTGATGCCGACTCCGTAGTCTATGTTGAATCCGCCGGAGCCCACGACTCCGTCGCGAAGCAGCATGTCGCTGCAGGTAGTGTTCTCGAAGTACAGGTCGGCGAACGAGCCTCCTGTCCGGAGGCTCTCGGCGACCAGCCCTTCCATCTGGGATTCTGTCACATGGAAGGTGTCGAGGTAGTATTGTCTGTCGTTTATCATATCTCGTCCATGGCTTCGGCCTCCACAGGGTGGGCCATATGCCATATCTTCTCGTATTTCTCGGGGTCTTTTATGTTGGTGTCCAGCCGTCTTCCTTCAGCCACCACGGTGAATGGGATGTCGGAGTTGTCGGCAAGTATCCATCTGTCACAGAGAGGCATGTAGTCGTCGAAGAAATATTCCAGGCCTCTGATGTAGCGCCTGCGCACCGTCTCGTCCGGGATGTTGTGGCCGCCTGCCGCGACCCTGTCGGCGATTCTCTTTATGGCAAGCTCCGGGGAGTTGAGCCAGAAGTAGAGCACCGTAACCTCGTATCCGAGGCTCTGGGCGTGCTGTATCGTCTTGAGCAGGGACCGTGTCGCAAGGGTCGTCTCCACTCCGAAGTCGCTGAGCTTGCCCATGAGGTAATGTATCTTCATCAGCATGTAGCGGCTGGCGGAGACTGAAGCTGCGGAAGGGTCGAAAGGGGAGAGGCTCTTTGCGAACTCGTCGGAGTTGACATACTCCGTGCATCCGAGCATCTCAGGCAGCAGCGCATACGACGCCGTCGTCTTGCCGGAGTCGTTGCATCCGGATATGATGTACAGCTTAGGCATCCTGTTCCTCCTTCTTTGTCACTCCGTATCCGAACAGGGCGAAGTCCCCGCGGCAGGGGTCGCCGGGGAATATGTCCCTGAACGCGTCTGTGATCTCCATCGCTGTAACCATGTCCTTCTGCTTCCTGGAGGTCAGCCCGAGAGCCAGGGCTTCTTCATATACATGCACGTCAAGGGGTATGATGAGGTCCTCCTTGCCGCTGTGCTTCCACAGCCCGAGGTCGACCTTGCCGTCATCGCGGACCATCCACCTCCGCATCATGTTGATCTTCTTGTTCGGAGCCTTGTCATCAGGCTTCTGCCCGAAGATTGCCGTACGCATCTCGGCCTGACTCAGGCCTTCGATGCTCCCGCGGGTGCTGTATATCGACTTGAGACGGGCGCAGATGGCTGCCACTTCGCTCCACTTC
>R20__coassemble_378_pt1 | contig 34125 bp, 40 predicted proteins | sample R20__metabat2_low_PE_021 | metagenome-assembled genome bin R20
GGCGACGACAGGTGCGCAAGGGCAGTCGAGGGCGCAGAGCTACCGCTGAAGCACGCCAGGCCATCAGCGCCACCATAGTTAGCATCGCCGGAGCCAAGAGGCGAGCGAAAACCCGAAGTGGCAATATCGCGATAGCAGCCGTCTGCGTAGAAAGTTGAACTTGTTCCGGCACATTCAGAAGGGACACCGGCAAGTCCGTTGAAATTCATCTTAGAGATGTAAGACCATCCTGCGGCTTCAGCTGCTGCAAGACTACCCACAAAGAGCATGTTGGCAGTGTCGGAATAATCCCATGTCGTCTTCGAGGACTTTGCCACATAGAAGTCATACGAGCCGTCAGAGGCCTTCTTTGCAACGATTCGGTTCCTCCCTACCCAAAGGTGCCCATAGAGATTCTTCAAGCCGAAGAAAACAGGAACGGGGGCGTTATAGACCACCGTTCCGGAGGAGTTCTTCACGGGGTAGGTGGCAACTCCGACCGCGTCAGCGAGATCCACTCCTGCGGAATAAGGCACCACCGGATAATAGGCGTTGAAGTTGTTCCAATCGGGCATTCCACTGACACCGGAGCCAAGACCGCCCTGGAAGAGACCGCTGGCATCTTTCGCGGAATTCAGCGCTGTCTGACAATGCTGAGTTCCCATGATGATCTCGAACAGGAGCTCAATCACAGTCTCAATCCAGCCCCAGCCCGCACCCCAGCCGGTACCGCGCTTTGCGGCCTTGGCCTCAAAGGTGGACGTACCCAGCTGCGTGGCCGCATACCCGAGCATGGAGAGATTATCCGCCGAACCGTTCCCGCTGGTCAGGGCGGAGCCGTTGCCGCCACGGTAGCGGGCATCGGTGCTGATCAGAGAGCAGAGGATGTCATTGGTCCGGTCCATGATTCCGGAATGTCCTGCGGCGACGGAGAAGATCGGAATCCGGTAATTCTCTTTGCCGGGTATGGGCTTCAGGCTGGCCGCCTTGTAAAGATATGAGCCCTCATTCCAGATGGCGATATAGAATGGGGTACGGGTGCCCCACATATACTGCCCCATGGTCCCGTCCAGCTTGGCCGTCTCGCCGGTGGCCAGTTTGTAGTGATTGGTGGGGTCCAGCTTCCTGCGGTTGTGCGCATCATCCACCAGATAACAGCCAAGCCCAAGGAGGGACGGCAGGTTTCTCAGGTAGTCGATATTGCCCACGGCCTCGCCTACGGGCGTGGAAAGGTCCTGATTCCAGCGGCGGCAGGCATAGCCGTCGCCGAGCAGAAGTTCTACGGGGAAGAACCCGTACTTCCCTGCGGAAGCGGACTTCCCGAAAAGGGTGTCACCGTCCTGCATCGCGGTGAACACATCCAAGGTTTTGAGTTGTTTCTTTGACATAGTCCAATATGTTATTTCAATTGTATCGCTATCCAAACGCCGGAAGTGTAGGAGGAGTGCTTCTTTGTCCAGACAAAGCGCCACGATGTACCGTTGGCTATCGTAAAGTAATTATTGCTCACGGCATTTCCATTCTGATATATCAGCGGTCTGGTACCGGCACCCGACAAAATCCTCACAGCGTTAATGGCATGAACGTCTATTTCCTCTCCCTCATCAGGGGTCGTTGGTAAATATAGGTCACGGGTTCTTGAGCTATCAGCGCAGATATATGTGTGGGCATAATCGCTTAGATGCATCAGTATCTGATAGTTCGTGTATCCCGACGACCCGGCGGTAGAAGAGTTAATCACAAATGTTGCGGGTCTCAATCCGGCGAATTGCCCGGCAGAAGCCTCAATGGCAAGAGCGTCCGTTACAACGGAGTTCCCGCTGCCGGGAGTGGCCTTGGCGGATATTACAACCGCCTTTGTCTTCGGAGCTGCATACCCACTCACGGCGGTCGCCTCATTTTTTACAAACACAAGCGAACCGTCAGAGTCTCCGGGCGAATACGCCGTCAGTCGGGTATTCCTGGTATAATAAGACGGGTAATAGCGTTTGCCTTCTATTAGAAAGCCGTCAGCGTATATCCTACTGGACAAGGTAAGTTCATTATTGCCAGACGTTTTTTTCTTTTCTGTAATTTTCATCTCCCCGTCGGTGATAGAAAAGTCACCAATGTATCCGCCGTCACCTTGGATCTGCCCCTTGAATGTTCCGTCCTTTGCGGTGACATTACCGTCCGCATCAACGACAAAATTGCCGTTACTGGTCATGATGGAGCCGTCGGCGGAGAGTTCAATCTTCCCGGATGTGTGATAAATCCTTCCTTCGTCCGCTATCCAGCCGTTACTGTCAGTCCCTATAAAAAGACCTTTTGTGCAGACAAATTTGTAATCATTGGCCACGCTCCAAAGATCAGCGCCCCAACTAACAAGCTGGTAAGGGGTTGCGCCGGATGAACTCTGGTGTGTTCTTTCGCACAGATAATGAATGCCTTTATACACGACGACATCCTGATAGGGCTCGCCAGTCTTCCCGGCCAAATACCAGGTATTGGCCTCCCATTCCGAGACGCGTCTGATTGCCCCCTTCTCACCGGTTTCCCCTTTCTCCGGTTGCGGCTTATAGGCAATTCTCGTTATATGCTTTACCTTTGCCATACGTTCAAATAGAGTTTTAAGGCTCATTATTTTGTCGCGGTAATAATCAGAGACAGATCGCCCTGGGCTGTCTGGGCATGGGCAAGAGTCACCTTGAAGGTAGTGCCGCCGTCCTGTGAGGCGATCTCATCGCCGGAAGAGTTCGTCAGGAGGTAGTAGAACTTGAATCCGGTTTGCTTGACCTGGTTCTCTCGCTTCCACACCTCAGGAGCATAGACAATCTCCTTCTGTCCATCGGCACTGAGATCCTCCGGAACGGTGTTCCCGGCCCCGTCGGTCGGGTTCGGGAAAATGATGAGCACATCCGTCTCATCGGCCACCTCCAGCACGGCATCGGCGGTTTTGTCGCTGTACTTCACCACGCACTTGTAAATCTCCGAGCTGTTGATATCCGAGGCGGCAAGGGTGAAAGACTGGGTTGTCTTTCCGATACTCTGCCACCCGTCAGCCCCGGCGGTTACAACCATCTTGAACCACTCATAGGTAACTCCGGAGGTTTTCTCCGTCCCCCCAATCAGAAGGTGGGCCGTAGCGGTCAGCGTGGCCACGTTGTCATCGATGACTCCGCCGTTGTTTACGGTGATATAGGCAAGGAAGGCCTCACCGTCGGTCTGCTCAATGCCAACCTCTATGGAGGCAGTAACATTGGTCTTAAAACCGGTGTTGACCGTCGCCTGGAACATGATGGTATCCGGGTCTATATTGCTGGTGGAAGCAATATCCTTCAGGATGGTGAGCGTCGGTACGCTGAATCCGTCAATGGTCTTCCACTCGGCCTTGAAGGTGCCTGCGGCGAGGGCTCCCATAGCTGTAGAGAGACCACTGCCATCGAATCCGATGACCGTCCCGTTGTAGCTCCAGACTACGCCGGTGGCGAGCGGGGCAATCCGGGTTGCAGTGAGACTGCTCCGGATGACCGGATAGATGCAGGGGTTATTCGTCGCAAAGGACGGTGTTATGGCATTGGTGCCGTTCGTAATGAACTGCTTGAGGGGGAAGGTGCTCCTCAGAGCACAAGTCAGGGTATCGCCCTGTTTGACATACTTGATCGTAGTCAGTCCGCTTACATTGCTCATATTCAGTAACTATTTTTCCAATTCAATCTTTGCTTCCATGGCCGTCAGGACGGTCCCGCCAAGCTGCTTCACCTTTTTACGGAAATCGCTTCCTTTCCCGTAGGTCAGAAGGTCACTCTCATTGATAATGACCTCCCCCGTGGATGTCCTTTTCCTGGTCTTTTCCACTCCCAGTTCCACGGCGCTCTGGTAGGGAATCTTTGCGTAACTGTATTTCATGGTTCAGAACGTTAAAATGTTGCCGTCATCATCGGTCAGTACATTGCCGTCGTCATCTGACATGGCCCCCATGGGTTCGAACTCCTCCAACTCAAGGCCGATATCCGCGCCCTGCTCAATCTCGGAGGTGGGGATCATGATGCTGTCTCCATAGCCCAGGATACGCCACTGCGATTCATAGACAGGATCCTTGATGGACCAAATCACCGTAAAGTATCTCGAAGGGGAATCCAGGACCTTCTGGCCGACGGTCACCACGCATTCATTTTTGACGTGGCTGGCATTCGGGGAGACTTCCACCCCACCATGGACGTAATTGTCGAAGTCGTATGCAGGATACCGGCGGGATACAACCGTTTCTGCTTTCAGGCAGTTTGCCGTTGGAGCTGCTGGCAATGATGCTCCATCCAGGGCGTATTCTGCTTTGCAGATGATCCGCTCACTGTCCAGATATTCCGGGTCAATCACAAGTGCTGCAGTATTCTGCCCGGATTCGTAGAAGAGATCCTCATCCTCCGCAATCAAAACCTCGCTATCCCCGGATGCGCGGTACCACCAGTAAGCCACCTTGCAGCGGGAAGAGTCCGGAACGACACCGCCCAGCTTCAGACTGGCGGTGATGGTCCTCAACCCGGAGTCCTCGATAGGGTTGAACCTCCACGATGCGGGTTTGTCAAGGGTAAGCGTAGCAGGGACAGCGATGGAAGATGTGCTGAGCAGCACCGAATCCTGCACCTTCAGCAGCTTCCCGCTCCGAAGATCCGGGACCTGCCCGGTGAATACCAGCACCAGTGGGGAAAGGTACGGCACATTCTTCTCTACATGAAGCGCCCCATCCTTAACAATAGAATAGCCGTCGGTCGCATCGGTAATCAGGTACTGGGACAGTTCCTTCCCGATGTAGGAGCCGTCGGTTACGGCCTTTGCTACATCCTCGGGGAGAGCATACCATGCCACACCCGTGAGGGTGACCACCCCATCGGGAATCTGACCGTCCGGATCCTGAATGTTCACTACCGGAGCAAGCACAAGCGGAGTAAGGCTCCTGTCCGGGATATACTCCCCGGTCTCGGCACAATGGGTCTGCGTCAGGCTTCCGCCCTTCTGGACAATCGCCACCGACACGTTAAGTGGGGTGTAGATGACATTGAGTTTCTTTATCTTTTTCATACTGCGTTCAAACGTTTTTCAAACGGTATTAAAATGCTATTTCAGCGCTGAGCGTCTCCGCTCCATCACGGATATACGCCGTACAGATGAACTTCCCCGTTCGGTGTGAGGCCGGCAGGTCTTCGTTCGTCAGGACTATGGATCCCCCGGAACCGGCATGGTTGGTATTCCAGGAGGAGTCTTCAACCACATCCCCCGTGTCCCTTGTCCAGCTGAAATCTCCCGGAAGGATCTCGGAAGTGATATTGTTCACCCCGCGTTTGACAACGGCCTGCAGCGTCGTGTTCAGCTCCCCAAAGAGGAAGGTGTCGCCGTCACTGCTCTCAATGGCAAGGGAAAGCGTCGTATCTCCGGCTACCAGCAGCCAGTCAGTGGAATCATACCTGGGCTCCTGCGTAGTGGCCTCCTTGATGCAGCGGTACTTGCAGGACTTGTGATAAACCTCATCCTGATACTCATCATTGCAGAGGTAATCCGTAACGGTTGCATCCCACAGTCCACGGTCCCGGATGGTCTTCATGACGGAGCCGCTGCCGTCAATCTGGGTGAAGTTCTTTGCCACCACCCCGTCCACATATAGGAGGGCCCCGTGATTGGGATAGTAAGCCGGTAATAGGGAATCCGGGACATTGCCCCAAACGGTCTTATAGTGTTTGGGCTGGATGATGTATTGATCAACCCCGTAGAGCATCGCAATCCGCTGCTCTGAGGAGCTGAAATACTGGCTTTGTTGCCGTTCCGTATCCGTGAAATTGCCATAGCGGGCAATGTTCATGTACGGCACCGGGGCTGCATTGACTCCGCCGGGGACCTCGGCATCGGCCCCCAGTACCACCCTCACAGTCTTGGCCGCATCATCCACCGCCGTCACTCTGAAATAGGAGGTGATGAATCCGCCGTTACTGTTGAAGTGGCCCTTGCAGATATCATCCACAGCCAATTCCACATGGTCACCATCCTCGATGTCAAGAACAAGGGTGAAGGCCGTTGAACTGTCAGGATCCGGAGTCACCTCGGCGATAGTGGCCCCTTCGGTGTTCCACATTTCGCCGCCGGTCACGCGGATGCGGTTGTAAATGAGCTCCGGCACCTTCAGGAAGGAGCGGAGAGTGAGGCCATTCATCTCACCGTTTCCCTTCTCATCGATGGCAGCTCCGGATCCGGTCTCAATGCCGGACACGAAGTCCGGGGTTCGGAAAACCCCGGCAATCACCTTGGCGAACTGCACGATATCCGAAGTCCGGACACCCTGATTCAGGTATTGGCCGAATTCATGTCCATCCCAAAGAGTGGCATCCTTTGCATGATCCGCTTCCGCCGCGTGGGCCGCATCGTCGGCGTAACCAGCCTTGACTTTAATATCAGTATAAACGACCTCCCCGGTCTCTTCATCCACAATGGGGATATTCAAGTAGAGATACCCGTCATTGTCTGTGCTGATTTGGTTCAGGGTAGGAAGATTGTCGTGGGTATGCCCGCTGCCGGTTGCGGCGCTGCCGGATGATCCGGTAGTACTGATAACCACGGATCCAGCTCCGGAAGCGGCTTGCCCCAGCTTCCTGAGTCTCTCAGAACGGGGCCGTGCCGTCCGATGTATGGTTCCTTTAATATAGTATTTCATAGCTTATTCCTCCCCCTCATATTCATCAGGACGGATCTCTAGAAAGATAGATTCCGCGCTGTCATCAATAAGATCCTGTTCCTCGCCAGTTTTCATGAAAACGGCATCGGACGCCTGAGCCTCATCATAGTAGAGGCACAGCATGCCAATGTCCAATGCCACTTGCCCGGAGAGAGCGGTTCTCCGCTCGGCGAATTGCGAATACAGAGTACCGATGAAAAGATGTTCCGGGCAATCCGTCCTTCCGGCACGTGTCAGCGTATTCAGAGGAAGGCCGTCCGTATTCAGAAAGACACCTTTGGCCGTCGGGCATACCTCTGGCGTTGTTCCACATATAGTATCAATATCCAGACTCTCCTTTGCGTCCACGTTGACTACGCCTGAATATTCAATGTCATCCACCTCGGCCTTATCCAATGTCAGTGTGCGCTTGACTACGGAAACCTCGGGCAGTTTGTACAGTTGCCAGCGGATTTTCCCGTACTTATCCTTGTACAGCGTGTTGGCGTAATCGGTGGTGAATTTTTCCGTATCATCAAGGATATAGACCCCGTTGTAAACCACAATCTCCAGATAACCACCCGCCGGAGGGTAAGGGATATATTGCCCGTCTGGGATTTTCTTCATGGAGTCGAACTGGTAGAAGTCTTTTGTGTTTCCGTAGCCGTCCATATAATGCCACTTGCGTTTCTTCTCTCTCTTTCCTGTGGTCCATGGCTTTCCAAAGTTATGGTGGTTCGGTGACCAGCCTCCGAGTCCCGTATCCTTAAGAAGGTCATCGACGTTGTAATAAGCAAGCCAGGCGTCACCGAAAGATGCGACACCAGCCGTCCAGGAGCCGAGAGTGGCACGGACGGAGTCATCCGGATGCCCGTTTTGGGTCAGCGTCTTGTTCGTATAGTGATACAGGGCATTTCCGTTCTCGCTGTACACGGTGATTGCCACCGGGACAAAAGCGTGGGAAGCATAGCTCTTGAAGGTATCGTAATTGCCACCTTCATTCCCGTCCCCAGACTGCTCAAACGGATTATAGCGGGGATCGACCAGTATCTCCTCTCGAATGCGGATATAGTAATTTGCCGCATCATCTGAACTGAGAGTTGGTAGATATGACTTGGTGGTCCGGAAAGCAAGGGTTTGATCGTGCGAGAGGGCTCCGGTCCCTTTCAACTTTGGCCAGCCCGTGGTCAGGCCTCCATGACCGCCAGTATAAAAGCCACGGGCAACGCCCTCACATTCCTGCCCCCCAAGGTTGGGAAATATCTTGAAGTAACGGTTATAGGACCCGATCTCCGCCAGCCCCTTACACTTCTTTGTCCCATAGGGTGCGCGGAAGATTGTAAAAGATATGAGGTTATAATCCCACAGGCCGTTTGACTTGTGAGCTTCGTCATAATCAATGTAGTAAGAGTAACATTCCGGGGCCGTCTTGCTGGATGGAACGGCGCCCCCGTTATATTTCGTATTTCCATACTCCTCCGATGTCAGGTTGGTCCATTCCGGACCAAACTCCTCCTCGTAGGTCAGGTCCCCAGACTGGAGCTCGGCCGATGAATACGGCGAAAAAGTGACCTTGATATTGTTGACCACCCTGCCGACTCCCAGTTGCTGCCCAGTCCCGTTCCATTCAATCTTGCGCTTGGTCTTGGCCTTAGATCGCAGCCCGTTGATGTCATAGACATAATTGCCGCCATACCTCTGGATGATTCTCAGCCCAAGAGGTTGAAGGATCCCCTCAAGCACTTTATAATAGTCCAGGGCCTCGCCGTCCTCATCAAAGAAGTTTTCAGACGCAATCTGGATGTAATTGAGGATGTAGCTGCTGCCGTTGATGACTGAGGAAATATAATCCTGCGAGATACCGGCTCCCTTTATACCGCTTCGCTGTAGGGCCGAGGAAATAACCCAAAACAGCGTATTCTTTCCCGAGAGATCATACGGGATGCGTTTCAGAATCCCGTAGTCAGAGAAGGTAAGCGAAACGTCATAATTGGTTCCCCTGTCGTAGGGTTCCTCATAGAATTCTGGGTCAAGGCATCCCGACCAGTACAGATTCTTCTGCTCTCCAACATACATATATACATCGAGGCGGATTTGGCCCGGCTTGATGGTGTAAAGGTCTATGTACGTTCGATCGCTGGGCGATACGACGGTCAGTGTCGCTTTGGAGCTGCAGACTGGGCTCTCCAGAGGGACCTCCTCCCACTCAATAAGAAGAGGTTCACTTGCCGGGAATGTCAGTTCTCCGACGGGTAGGGCCACATCGGACTCCTGGAGAATCTCGCATCTCCACCGGACCCCTTTCCGGGAAAGGAATTCCCCAGCATATCTAACCGTCATGCTCATCTTCTTGCCCTGTTTTGTTCATTTTCAAAGATGCCTACCAGGTCACGTCCACGGATGCGGAAATTCACATCACCGGAAATCCCTGCAGAGGTGCCGATGAGCGAACGGAGTTTGTCAAGCGGGGCGACGACTTCCGGGTTATTGCCGGCTCCGGCATATTCGCCAAACAGGCCCAGTGTGGGGCCATAGGCAATACCGCCGTCCGCAAATTTCGGGATGGCCATGATGGCCGCGATGACACTAGCAATCGCCGCTACGGCCAGAATAGGTCCCACAACCGGAATGCTGGAAACGGCGGAGGCCGCACCGGCCCCGGCATCAAGCGTCTTTGCACTTGCCTCGGTGGTCTTCGCTACAGTAACGGCTTCGCTTGCTGCGATGTCAGTTCCCGCAGCTGCTGCAGTTTTTCCGGCCGCGATGAGTTCCTCATCTCCCTGAGCCTTCTTAGCAATGGTATGGGCGTTGGTGACAGTCGTAAGCATCTGGATGATATCAATGACACCCTTCATCCCCTCATATAAGGATAAAGTCCCATCAATGACAGCTGACACTTTCTCCCAAGCGCTGCCGTCACCCTGAAGGGTCTCCGTGAGGCTTTGGATGCTGCCCGTCATGCCCTTGATATTGTTCCAGCCCTCCGTAACGGAAACATTGCTCTTTTGGAGGATCTTCTGATAGCTGGAGTATGATGCAATCAGCTGCTCCACCTGTGCTCTCTGGGTTGAATCCAACGGGTTCTTCGTATCATCGAGCATCTTCTGCAAGGAGCGGATCTTATCCTTCACGCCGTCCAAGCCGATAAGCTCCAATTCCATCTTCAGCTGCTTGCCGGACAGGCCGTCAAGGCCCGAGATTTCCATCTGGTACTCCGGGATGGAGGATATTCCCTCAATGGCCTTCCGCTTCTGCTGAAGGGCAAGAATGGTGGCCTGAATACCGGCCACTTCATCGGCGGACGCCTTGTTTTGACGGGACTGCCAATAGGATATCGCCTTATCAAGGTCGTCAATGCTGTTCAGAGTGCCGATATCGCCAGGCGTGTCCATGGCCGCAAGAGTTTCATCCCACGCCTCCTTCAGCTCCCGAAGTTCCAGAATCCTCTTTTGGATGGATGCTCTATCCGTTTCCCCGGCATTTTGCAGCTTTGCGGAGTAGAAGGAAATCTCATCCTCCAGCTGCTTGTATGTTTTTATCTGGTCGTTGGAGAGCTCCACATGAGCGTTTTCTTCCATGACTGTCTTGAGGCCCTCAAGATGTTGGATCTCCGCGTCAATATAGGCGATGCTATCTTTCGAGGCCTTCCTGCGCAGAGACTGTTGGTACAAGATAGCCTTATCAATCTCCTCCAGCGTCTTCGGATCCGCCGGAACCGCCACATCATCCTGAACAGCCTTGATGGCCTTCTGCTGTGCTTCAAGTGAGGCAATTTTGGCAGCATAGGTTCGGATGGCCTCAGTGTCGGCTGCGTTGGCCGATTCGAGGGCATTCTGGTAGAATTTGATATTGTTTCCCAGCTCCTTATAGGTTGAAGCATTTTCAATAAGCTCAGACCCGTCATATTTGTCTTTGCTGCCGCCTGAGGAGGAATCCAAACCATATTGAGCTTTTAGGGCCTTGGCTCGTGCCTCCATCTGTTTGAGTGTAGCGGCTTCGCTGCGTGCCTTATCGGATTTCCCGCTACCGGCAAGTCCTTCTACTAGGGCTCGCTGGTCTTTGATGGCCTTCTCAAGATCGGCCAGGTTCATGTCCTTCCATGAGGTGGCGGCGGCTTCCCCGGAACCTTTGATTGCTGCGGCGAGGTCATTAGCCTTCTTCAGCGCATCCGCCATCTCGGCACTGAGACGCTCAATATCTTCGGTCGCTGTGTTGTAGTCGTTATCGGCCGCCTGCCAATCCGGGTTTATTACATCTTTGCGTACCAGCCCCTCGCGTTGCACCCCGTAAGCATCGAGGTAGGTCCCTTTTCCCTCCGTATATCCGACGACCTTCCGCGTGTTGTCACGACGTTTTTCGGCTTCGGACTGGCGCTTGATGGCATCGGCAAGTTCGTCTTTGTACCCTGCCGCCATAGCTTCGTAAGCAAGTTGCTGGCAGTAGTCTTTACTCTTGGATGTCAGTATATCATACCAATCGGCGGCTGTGCTATAGGTCCCGAAGGCATCCCCGTACTTTCTGTTTAACTCGGCAACTTTTTCTCCCTCCCGACCCTTATGCTTGATCAGATCCTCCAGTGCCACTATGTCAGCGGTCACTTCGGCCCTTGCTTTCCCGGCGGCTTCCCTGTATGCGTCTTGTGCCTTGCCCGTGTTCGCAATCGCGGACTCGGCCTTCTCGGAACTTCCTATTAGTTTCGAGAGCTTGTCTATTACGAAAGTAATGGCGGCCGCCAGTCCCAACGTCATTGTCGCCTGAAGAGCAATAATCTGGGCTCTAAGAACGCCCGTCGCCGTGGCCGCCTGTAGTTCGGAAATGCCGAGCATCCTTGCGGCAAGGGACTGCATCCGCTGTGCGGCGGCAAGTCCCACCGTCTTGAGCCGGGCTACGGCAGTAGTGTTGCCTAGTGCCTGTATTGTAGTGGTCAGCTTCAGGATTCCGGTGGCGGCCATGGATATCTCCGCCAGCGCCGAGATGAGGGGCATCGCCCCTTGTACGGCGGCTCCCAATTTCTCCTTGATGTCACCGATGGCATTGGCCGTCTGTTGCATGCGCCCGGTAGGGGTTTGGGCCATTGCCGCGTTCATCCCGCCAACGGACTCTTCCACTACTTCCGCCAGAACGGCGGCACGCTCACTTTCATCTCCGTATTTCAGGATATATTTCTGCGCCTCGTCGAACTTGTATCCATACCGACTGAGAGCCTCGGTCTGGCCATTCATGACCTTTCCCAGCATCGTAGCAATCTGGGTGGCGCTCTCCGCGCTTGCCCCGAACCCCAGCTGCTGGGCAATCATATCATTCATGACCGGAATGATAGACTCAAGACTGGCCGGGAGTTGCAGGTAAGTGGCAAGCTCTTGGGCGGCCGCCAACTGGACCTCATCGCCCACGATCCCCAACTGTTGTTGGGCGGCGGCCAGGTTCTTGATGGATTGTATCTGCTCGTCCGAGGCATTCATGGTGTTGCGCATGGCTTGCGCAAGTCGCGTCTCGGCAGATTCCTGTGCAGTGTACGCTGCAGACAGCCCGGAGAAGATATTCTGTATCTGACCAATGGCGCTTGAAAAGCCGTCCATCACCTGTATTGCAGATGACAGACTGACCAGTTCACTCTTCAGCCCCTTTACCTCCGCCTGAACGGCATCGAAGGCCTTTCCGAGTTCCTGGGCGTTGACAGTGACGTTCTTTATCTCACCGGATCCCTCTATCTTTATCTGGAATGTTACCGTATTGGCCATTGTTTCAAAAATTTTTTTCTATATTTGTGTCGTATGACCGACCTATTTCGTTCAATATTGGATATCATCCGGCTTGCAGGGCCTACCGGCATTCTCTTTTTCGTGCTGGGCCTTGGAGCCATTCTGTTTATTCTCGTTGGCCTTTTTCAAGCCGGGTCGTACAATCCCAAGCACCATTCGGATGAATATGTAAAATCGCACATGGGCGAATTCCACAACTGGTTCCTCAAGCACCCTAAGGATCGAGTCCGCTACGAATAGCCATCTCCTTCATCCTTTCAAAACTGCTGGTCCCTTTCCGGGGACTTTTTTCGTTTGCTCTTCCCGTATTGTCCCACGGGAGCGGGAAAACGTCTTTCGGGTCCAGTTTCTTTTTACTAAAGAGCTGCATGACGGAAATGACCTGAACCCTGGTCCGCTCCCACCCCTGTCTGAGGTGGTTGCCCTCCTCCTCGCTATGCTGCTCCACTATCCTGAAAAACTCCGATGGGGTGCATTGTTCAAAGTCCTTCCGACTCATCCCCACGCGCCCCATCGCAATTCCCAAAAGAGTATCTATGTCATAGACTACTCCGTCGTTTTTTTTTGACCGGCGCTCTCTTCCTGTACTCCGGAGAAGAAGGCCTCGATCGTGTCCGGGGCCATCAAGTCCGCGAATTTGTCGAAGTCCATGTCCGGGGCGGACACTCCGTCGGCGCTACAGGCGCTCAGGATGCAGCACCAGATGAACAGGATCCAGTCAGCCACGTCATCGGTCGTCAGCTTGGAGACATCGCGCCCGGCGATCCTCTTGAAGCGGACCATCGCCCCCATCGTCACACGACAGGGGTACGATGTTCCGGCTATAGTGATGTTCTGCATCATGGCCTATTCACTTTCACCGTTCAGGTCGATATTGCCCTCAACGACTTCCACTGCACCATCATTGTCGAAGGTGACGGAATAGGTGGCATCCTCACCTGCAGGGGCGGTCTGCTCGATGGAGGAGATGATGAACTTGCCGCTGGCGTAGGGCTTTTCGTCCTGGGAACGCTCGAAGAGCTTCAGTTCCACACTCTGGCCCTTGGACCAAGGAGCGATGACGGACTTGAAGCCGCTTTCGGTCTCGTTGTAGAACTGGAGGCCGTCGGCCTTGACCTGTACGGACAGGCCAGTCACCCTCTTGGACTTGTAGAGAGCTCCGGATGAGGGCGCTTCGGACGCAACCGGCTTCACGGCGACATCCTTGGTCTCGGTGTTGAACGTGGCAGTATGACTGGTGCAGTGGCCGACAGCCTTGCCGCCAACCGATACGAGCAGGTCACTACCGTTTACATATTCTTTCATTTCAAATGCTGTTTAGTTGTCGTTTAAATGTCGTTTGAAGGCTTATCCTGGGCCAATTCCCGGGTTAGCTCCTCGATTTTGCGATTGAGCTCCTCAATCTTTCTATTGAGCCGATCAATCTGCTTTTGTAGAGTCTCCTTCTCTGACAGCAGTCGGCGTTTGTCCTCAATGTCTTTCAGACGGGCCATCTGCTCGTCCTGCAGCTTTTGGATAAGATCGCTGTTCTGTGTCGTCAAAAGACGGACGGATTCCACCAACGGGTCAATAGCCTCGTTGAGTATCCGGATATCGTCATGCTTCATTTCGCGCCGTGTCATCAGCAGCCGGGTAAGGTATCCGACTGCCAGGGACACGAACGAGGTTAGGAGGATAGTAACGATTTCACTCATGGTTCACGCAGGATCAGGCACGCTTGTCCAGCCAGACGACCTCTTCGTCGAATGCGATGTTGGTGTCGGCCTTCATCAGCATCTTGAAGAAGTACAGCTCACCGGCATTGGTCAGTTTGTCAATCTGGATGACGTTCTCGTCATCGGAGAGATTGACGGCGGCCCAGAGGTTGGAATCCGTGCCGGGGCTCGCGAGAGTGCCCACGAACAGGCCGGTCGGCCACTGGGAGAGGGTCTCGATACGGATGCCACGGAACACGTCCGGGGTGGCCTGGTTGTAATCGATGCCCTTGTAGGTTTTCTCGATGAGCTCCTCACCGTAGGCGCGGTGGTCCGCGGTGGACATGATGATGCAGAAGTTGGGGTCCTCGATGACAGCGTCGGGGATGACCTTGTACAAGGCGTTCAGACGGCCGAGGACGGTGGTTGCCTCGGTCTCCACCTCGATCTTGTCGGTGGCGGCGTTCATGCGGGTCACGATGCCGTCGAAGAGCTTGTCGTCTCCGCTCTCGGCATAGACACCGTTGATGTAGTGACCGCCCAGCTCGAACTTCACCTGCTTGCTGAGCTCATTGAGGAGGGCGTTCTGCCCCTCGGGAGGGAGCTGGGAGAACACGAGGTTCCCCTTGGGCTGCCACTTGCGCCAGATGCGCTCGAAGGTGCGGGGGTTGAACACGGTGAAGGCCATGAAGTCCTTCGGAACGAGACGCCTTTCCGAATAGGAGAAATCTCCCTTGGAATCCGTCTGGGTGGGCATCTCCTTGCGCTTCTGGAGCATGGTGCTCGTGCGGAGGCGGGGGATGTTGAGGGAGTCCTGGATCTGGGGCTCCACATGCAGGAGACCCTTTTCCACGATCTGGTTTCCGGTGGCGGCCAGGGTCAGAAGTTTTTCGAGGACCTCGCCGCTGTAGTTGGTGTTGACGATGTTAAGTGCCATTGCTTATTCGCTTTTAGATTTGGTATTCTTGCTGTTTACCTCGGACCGCTTGGCGCGGTATCCGATGTTGACCATTTTCGCCTGGTTGACGGTCCCTCCCAGAACCTTCTTGGGAACGGATGGGACAGCTGCCGCCTTCTTTCCCATGGTAGTGGTTACTTGAGGTTCTGACGGATCTGGTTCATCTTGCGGTCCCAGGCACCCTCGGTCTCGGGCTCCGGTTCGCTGCCGCCGCCGAGGTCATTCTTGATGCTTCTCTTGGGCTTGAGCGCTGTAAGGATTTTCTCCGCCGAGGCGCGGTTGGAGTTGAGCAGGGCGCGGTAATCTTCCTTCTCGCCCTCATCGATCTTGCCGGCCTTGACAGCCGTTTCAAGAATCTTCTCAATGTCCTTGTCTTCGAGCTCCTTGATCCTTGCCTTCAGATCCTCGTTCTCCTTTTCAAGAGACTCCTTCTCCCCAAGCAGCGCATCGATGACTCTCAGGACATCGTCCTCGCTTTTCACGTTTTCAAAGCGGGGTTTCTGACTGAAATTTTTTACATCGAACATATCTTTAGTTATTTGTGAGCGGATAGCCGCCCGGTTAGTAAATACCTTCTTATAGACATCTGAAGCGGTCTCGCCGCCTTTGAACTCAAGGTCGATGTCGTAGATTCCGTCGGCAAGACCGGCGGCCACGGCCTGCTCCGCCGTGAACCAGTGGTCGGTGCCGTCGAAGTAGTTTGCCTTGACCTCCTCTGCGGTCATCCCCATCCTGGAAGAAATAATATCGGCCAGGGTGTCCTCCAGAGCGACGATCTCTCCGACGGTGTCCTCCAGATCCTTCTTGTTTCCATACACGCCCGCGCTCACGGAGTGGATCATAAGGCGTGCGTATTTGCTCATGTAGTGGGGACGGCCGCACATGGCGATGATCCCTGCAATGCTGGCGCTGATGCCGTCGGTGTAGATCACGACCTCCTTACCGCAGGAGCGCAGAGCGTTGAAAATGGAGATTCCGGCGTACACCTCGCCACCTTCCGAGTTGATATGGACGTTGATTCGGTCGCAACTCTGCGACAGGCGCATGAGTTCCGTGACCACGTCCACACTCAGCACCACGTCTTCGGCACCGGCGTTGTTGGCAATCTCGCCGTAGAGAAAAATATCGGCTTTCCGGCCGTTGATGATGGAATTTTCCTTGTTCATTGGGCTCGTATTTTTGCGCAAGATTACACATAACGACACCCACATCAAAAAAAGTCTCCAACCATTGGAGAATGTTTTCCAACGATTGGAAACATTTTTTCCTTTACGCCCCCAAATGGCCACTTTTGCTCTCGCAAAAGATACGAAGTCATGGCAACGGTACTTACAAACAAACAGAAAAAAGACCTGGCGAAGGTCCTCTACCTGAAAGAGAACCTGACCCAGTTGGAGATCGCCGAAAGGGTCGGTGTCTCCCGCGTGACGCTTTCCAGATGGGTGAACGAGGGGAACTGGGAAAAGATGAAGGTCGGACTTACCCTGACAAAAGACGAGCAGATCCAGAACCTCTACCGCCAGATTGCGGAAATCAACACAACCATTGCGACCCGATCCCCTGAAGAAGGGAACCGCTTTGCCACCCCAGCCGAAGCCGACACCATCGGCAAGCTTTCCACATCCATCAAGAAACTCGAAGGCGACATCGGCATCGCCGATTACGTCTCCGTCGGGATCCGGTTCATTGAATGGATCCGGAAGACGGTGGACCTCGATACGGCCGTGCAGGTCACCGGCCTTTGGGACTCATTCATAAAGGAGCAGCTGTAGTATGGCAGAGAGTAAGCAGACCGCCCGGCAGGCGCTCCAGTCGTGGGAAGAGTATGTCTCCAACATCCGGCGTGAGACACCCGTGGAATCCGGCCTTTCGCAGTCGGAGATAGAGAAGAAACGACGCTATCTGGAAGACCACCCCCTGGAGTGGATCAAGTATTTCTTCCCGAACTATGCCAAGTATGATTTCGCCCCGTTCCACAAGTCGGCCATCCACCGGATGATTGACAACCCGGAATGGATGGAGGTGCTCTCCTGGAGCCGTGAGCTCGCCAAGAGTACAGTGGTGATGTTCGTGGTCCTGTACCTCACGCTGACCGGCCGGAAAAAGAACGTCATGCTGGCTTCGGCCACGCAGGACTCCGCCCGCCGTCTCCTCGCCCCTTACAAGGCCAACCTCGAAGGGAACCAGCGCCTCATCTCCTTCTATGGGGAGCAGCAGGGAATCGCGGGCTGGACCGACCTGGAGTTCATCACCAAAGGCGGGGCAGCATTCCGTGCCATCGGTGCGGGTAATGCGCCACGTGGATCCCGCAATGAGGCCGTGCGTCCGGACATCCTTCTGGTGGACGACTTCGACACCGACGAGGACTGCAGGAACCCGGATACCATCCAGAAGAAGTGGGAATGGTACGAACAGGCCTTCTATGCCACCCGATCCATCTCCGAACCTACCCTTATCGTCTGGTGCGGGAACATCATTGCAAAGGACTGCTGCGTAGTCAGGGCCGGTGAGCATGCCGACAGCTGGGACATCGTCAACATCCGGGACAAACACGGAAAGAGCACATGGCCGCAGAAGAATACCGAGGAGCACATTGACACCGTTCTGGCGAAGATCTCCACGGCCAGCGCCCAGAAGGAGTATTACAACAATCCGGTGTCCCAGGGTGAAATCTTCAAGACCATTACCTGGGGAAAGGTCCCGGCCCTGTCGAAGTTCCGCTTCCTGGTGAACTACGGGGACCCCGCTCCCGGCGAAAGCAACAAGAAAGGAGCGTCCACCAAGACCTGCGCCCTGCTGGGCATGCTGGGCGGCAAGCTCTACATCATTAAGGTACATCTGGACCACGGCCTGAATGCCGACTTTATCCAGTGGTATTTCGACCATGAGAAGTACGTGGACGGGAAATGTCCGGTCTACCACATGATGGAGAATAACAAGCTTCAGGATCCGTTCTTCCAACAGGTGTTCAAGCCCCTGGTGGCCAAGGCTCGAAAGGAAAGCGGCATCGCCCTTAGCATCAAGCCCGATGAAGAGCGGAAGACAGACAAGGCCACCCGTATCGAAGCCAACCTGGAACCCTTGAACCGGGAAGGCCTCATGGTGTTCAACGAAGCGGAAAAGGACAATCCTCACATGCAGCGCCTCGTGGAGCAGTTCTCCCTTTTCGCCCTCAGTCTCAAGTTCCCTGCTGACGGCCCAGACTGCGTCGAGGGCGGTTACAGGGCTATCCGTAACAAGACCGTGGAGCTGCAGCCCACTATCACGCTGCCCCCGGCTAAAAACAGCAAACGAATATGAGTCAGTTCATCACACCGTCAGACTATGACGCCTCCATCCATACGGAGATCCTGGATGCCGTAACGCGAAGCGACGCTTCCATCATTGAGATCTGCGAGGACCGTGCCATCATCCAAATGAAAGGTTTCCTCCAGTCCCGCTACGACTGCGATGCCATTTTCTCCGCCACCGGCGAGGACCGCAACCAGCTTATCCTCATGATGGCCATCGACATCGCTCTCTACCATATCTTCTGCGCCCACAATCCGCAGAAGCTCTCCAAGATGCGGGAAGACCGCTACAACCGGGCCATGGAGTGGCTCAAGGCAGTAAGCGAAAGCAAGCTCTCCATCGCGGACGCACCTCTCCTCCCGGAGGAGGAACGCAGCGAGAACGCGGTGGCCCTCATGTCATCCAACCCCAAACGAACCCAACACCTTTAACAGTCATGGCATCAGGTAACATCATAAGCCGGTTCTTCAACCGGCGCTCATCTTCCGGAAGGAAGATTACTGCAGGCGGTCAGGTTACCGCCCCCGGCAGTACCATCATCACCACGCAGCCGCAGCGCTTCGGCATGGACCTCTCCCAGTACATGGCCGCCGTCCGGGCTGCCGAGAATATGGACTACACGCAGCGCACCCTCCTGTACGACATGTACGACGGGGCGCTGCTGGATACGCACCTCCTGAGCGTGCTGGGCAAGCGCAAGAATGCCGTGCTCTCAAGCCCCATCGAGTTCTGGAGGGACGGCGTTCCGGACGACAAGGTCAACGACCAGATCCGGAGCCCATGGTTCCGCCGCTTCGTCAAGGATATCCTCGACGCCCAGTTCATGGGCTTCACCCTCATGCAGTTCAGCGTCGGCAAGGACGGCTATATTGAGTACTTCAATGTGCCACGTAAGCACGTGGACCCGCAGCTGCGCCTCATACGCCGATACCAGACAGACATCACGGGCGTTCCCTTCGAGGAATACCCGAACCTCCTCTTCGTACAGGGAGAAATGCCCCTGGGGCTTCTGGCCGCCTGCCTGCCATGGGTCATCCGCAAGAACGGCACCGTCGGCGACTGGTCCCAGTTCAGCGAGCTCTTCGGCATGCCCATCCGGGATTACTCCTACGACGCGGCCGACGAGGATGCCCGCAGGCGCACCCTTCAGGATGCAATGAACCAGGGATCCGCAGGGGCGTATATCCACCCGGACGGAACGAAGCTCTCCTTCATTGAAGCCGGGAATAAGACCGGCAGCGCAGATGTCTATGACCGCTTCGTGGATGTCTGCAACGCGGAGATGTCCAAGGCCGTCCTCGGGAATACCCTCACCACTGAGGCATCTGACACCGGCACTCAGGCGCTGGGTACCGTCCACAAGAAAGAAGAGGAAGGCGTGGCCGAGTCTGACCGGGATTTCATCCTGAGCGTCCTGAACTACGACATGACGGACATCTTCTCGGCCCTTGGCATTAATACCGAAGGTGGCGAGTTCGTCTTCGTCGATGCCGACTCCGTCCCCAAGGTGGAAAAGGCGCAGCTCTTCAACACCGCAAAGAACGTCCTCGGGCTTCCCATCGATGACGACTACATGTATCAGGAACTGGGTATCGAGAAGCCGAAGAACTACAACTCCATGAAGGCCGATGCCGAGAAGCGACGCGAAGATACTCTTTCTCGGCTTGCCGAGGCAAGTGCCGCAGGCGGGGCCGAAGGGGAGGCGGCGAAGAACCGGCTGAAGGGTTTTTTCGGGATAAGCCCGGACTACCGGGCTTTAAACTGGTAGTCGATTCCCTGTACGGGGTCCATGGCGACCGGCCGGCGAACAAGGTCAATCTTCCCATTGATCTGACCGGAGCGGCGAAGGAGGCCATGAAATCCGTTTATAAGCACCACTCACGCGCTTCCGACCTCGTTCCGGAGGAATTGTTCAACGGAGTTGTGGAGACGCTGAATTCGGCTGTTTCTGACGATTTTTCGGCGGAGTATCCGGACCTCTGCGAAGTCATCCGGCACAACAACGAGGTATTCTCCGCCTTCAAGGTCCATGATGAATGCTCCCGGATGGCGAAGCTGCTGCTGGATGAGAATGGGAACCTCAAGAGCTTCGAGCGGTGGTCCCGCGATGCGGAGCCCATTGCCAGCCATCATAACAAGGTGTGGCTCCGGACCGAATACGACCAGGCCATCCGGCGGGCGGAACAGGCCCGCGACTGGAAGCAGTTCGAAGCCGAGGCCGACGTGCTGCCAAACCTCCGCTGGGTGCCGTCCACCGCTGCACACCCCGGAGCGGACCACATGCCCTTCTGGAATACGGTGCTGCCCATTGACCACCCGTTCTGGAACGAGCACAAGCCCGGCGACCGCTGGGGATGCCAGTGCTCCCTGGAAGCAACCGACGATCCGGTGACGGATGTCCCGGCCGGTACCGTGGGCGATGAACCCGCCCCCGGCCTTGACGGCAACCCTGCCAAGACCGGCCACCTCTTCAGCGAGTCCCATCCATACTACCCCTCCAGCTGCAGCAAATGCCCGTTCTATACAGGAGAGCCCTCAAGCACTCCCACGAACCGGGCTAAGGATTGCGGGAACTGCCCGTACATCCGCACATGCATTAATGACATTACGGGCAAGGGCAAGGCCAGGAGAAACAAAGAGCTATATAGGCGTCTCAAGGAAGACAAGAATTACGATCATGTCAAATTTGACCGTACATCAGGTGGAATGTCGGCATCGCACAAGGATCACAACTTCGATAAAATCGGAGGCAAATATGAACTGTTGGCTCAGAATGTCGGTCGTCGCAATGGGTATGCTGTAATTCTTGGGAAGGAGGGTGGCGGTGACATCGGGGAGCGCTTTACCGAAGGCTCCTGGGACGGCCTGCTATTTGAGGTCGCGGGAAGAGAAACGGCCACGGAGAACAATGTTTTCAAGGGGCTAAAGCATTGTGCTAATAAGAGAACCACCCAAATAGCGGTACTTGTATATCCCAATGGGGGATATGACAGGGGAATCCTGGAAACCGCAATCAAGCGTTATAAGGGCTTGGCTGCAGTGGGTGACGGTAAACAATTCGTTCCTTTTCGGAAGATAATCTGTATCCAAGGGGATGAAATAGTTTATGAACAGGCCCTATAAAAGAGAACCGGAGGCTCCAGCGAACTGGTACACCCCCGGCACTGCAAATATAGCAATTATTTTTAAATCCAACACATTATGAAGATTTCTTTACCAGTTCTTTTGACCATCATCTTCGTGGTCTTGAAACTCTGCAAGGTGATTGCATGGTCCTGGTGGTGGGTATTCTCCCCGCTATGGATTACGGCAATCCTGGTCATCATTTACGCAATCTTTCTAGGCATCTCCAAAGACTGATATGACCCCCGAAGAATTCAGCCGCAAGGTCAAGGCCCACGATGCGGAGCTCCAGCGGTACATCCAGCGGCAGCTGCCGGTGAAGGTGGGGGCCAAGGCAAAGTCCATCTTCCAGGAGAACTTCCGCAAGGGAGGGTTCCAGGACGGATCCGCGTTCGAGCAGTGGCCGGCCACCAAGCGTCAGGCCTCCGGGCGGGGTGCCGATGCCGGGCGCGGTCCGCTGCTCTCCTCCAGGAAAGTCTTGTACTCTTCCATCCGGTACGTGCCGGGGAACGGTTTTGTGACCATCTCATCGGATGTCCACTACGCCGGAATTCATAACGAGGGCGGTGTGACCCATCCGCGTGTGACACCCAAGATGCGTAAATACGCCTGGGCGCGTTACTATGAAGCCGGGGGAAAGAATGCCGCATCCGGAGAAGCTGATTTCTGGAAGGGACTTGCCCTGACAAAGAAACAGACCCTCGGCATCAGGATTCCACGGAGGCACTTCATGGGCCCGACGGCCACTCTTACAAACGCCATTCAATCAATCGTTGAAAAGGATTTGAACACCATTTTAAGCAAGTAACCATGGAGCAACATTACCAGCAACTGCGCGAAGTCCTCGACGAGGTCGGGGGCCTCAGCTACATCGACGAGGACACTGGTCAACTCGAAGCCATGCTCAACGGGGAGGATACCTACCCCATTACATTTCCTGCAGCTCTTGTGAACTTCGGGGACATCCTGTGGGAGAATATCAAGAATGACGGCACTCAGAAGGGCAAGGGCCTTGTAACCATCCGGGTTGCCTTCGACTGCTACGATGATTCCCACTACGGTGCCGGACAGGATGAGTACGGAGCCCGGCGGCGGGAATTCGTGGCCAAGATCCACAAGGCCATTCATGGCCTCCGGGCCGTCGTTAGTGGCCGCCCCTACCTGAGAACCGCCAGCCACACATACGCCCTTCCTGGGCGGATCAAGGTCTATGAGCTCGACTACTCCTACGTTACGGAAGAGTAGCACCTTGCCATTCTAAATTTTTTTGTTCATAGTAAAAAGCCGGCCCCGCTGTGAAGCGCGACCGGCTTAATTCTTAAATCACCTCCGATTTTCCGAGAAGTTTTCTGGCCTTCCCTCTGGTTAATTCAGCTTTTTCAGCGGAATCGTGTATTTCAGAGTGGTAGATGTTATCTTTCAAAGGTTTGTATAAGGCAATTGCCCCGGAATCCCTAACGTCGGATGTCAGAATCCTGCAAATTGCATAAAATTCTTTCCGCTCTTTCAAGGCTTTTACACAATCATCTTCACTTCGTCCTGCATCCCGATCCACGGAAACACCCAAGGAATCACGATAGATGGCAGAACTCGGTCTATTTTCTTCATCGTCCCACTGAAGAGCAACCACCCCTCGATACAGGAACTCACCATCCTGTATAGTCTCACTGATTTGATTCCCCATTGACCAATTCCCTTACAGCTTTTATCGCATAATCCTTTGTGACATCATTATCTATTTCCTGTCCATCCTTGACCATATATAGATGGTATCCCTTTGAAGAGACTTCAATCTCAACAAGGTTGTCATCATCCAAGTGTTTCTCAACTTGGATAGAGCCGTTACTAACAGGGAACAACTTCATGGGAATACCCTGAAGAGCATATAACAAGTCTTTCGTGTTGCCGATGGCCTTCTTTGCGATTGGTCTTGCGCCGTATCCATTCCACCCCTGTTTCAGGACCTTGAAAGACTCCAGTTTAAAGTAGTTGTCGCCCAAATACTGGAAATCATGAAAGACATCATTGATTGGCTCAGCTCCACCCTGCTTGTACGCGTAATTCCAAGATGTCGCGGACGGGTCACAATGCCCGTAAAACGAAGCATTGTTGGAGAAGACGCTAGATGTCCCGGCTAATGCGATTCCTGCCATCATAATCGTTCCAATCATTTCTTCGTGCTTTGGACGGCCTGCAACTTTTCAAGATTTTCAATATTCTGCCCAAGCCAGTCGTGAATGCTTTTTGCTGCAGCAAGATTCAGAACTACGCCGTTCTTAATCACCCTCACGAAAGACTGGCCAAGATCCGCGGGCTCGGAGGCAATCATCTCTCCAAGGCGACCATCTTCCTTCACCTCATGTGTCTGTGACGTGGGGAGAGCCAACCTTTCGAGGTAGAAATTAATAACAATTTCTCCCTGAGGGTTTATCCCGCCTTGTGCCCCATTGACGTACACCGGATTATAGCTGTCTTCAAAGATGTACTTGAATTTAACTTCTCTTTTGTCCATAGAGCGTCTATTTTTCGCAAAAATATAAATTAATTTTTAACTTAACAACATTAAGCAAAAATCCCGCCAAAGCAGCAGGATTCATTGCTAATTCTTCTTCGGAGGGTGATGCTCCTGAAGGTGGATTTTCTTCTCTGGGTCCCTTTCGTGGGAGAGGATGGCGGCAATCAGTAATGCCAACACACCAATGATAATCGCAACGGTTTTCATCTATTCTTCTGATAAGGTTGAAACATACTCCTGCAACTGGGTCCTGTATTCCTCACGCTCCCGAGACTCCATCTCTCTCAGTTCCTCATACAAGTTCTCATCAAATATTTCCGCAATGGCATTCTCCAATAATGCCATGAGTTTTTCCGGGCGCACGGCATCCAGTTCCACTTGGCCAAGCCCATCCCAGTGGACGGACCTTGAGTCCGTTACCTTGGTGGGTGCCGGCGGCAGGCTCCAGGCAATCACCTGGTCCTCATTCAGGCACACCCTTTTCACAATAAGGGACCCTACACCTAGGTTTTCAAGATTCTCCTTCAGTGCCCTCGGGATGTCCTCTCCTGACGGGTCATAGTCGCCAAAATAAATAATGATGGGCTGCTTTCCCAGGCTCTCTGCATGTCTAAATCGAATAGAGGCCTCATGTAGGAACGTAAGGGAAGGGTAACCTTTGCAAGCCCCAAGGGCAACATCTTTGGCGCGACATGTCCTGACAAACACGCCTTCAAGGGCCTTCTTTTCAATGAAAACCTCAGGGTAATAGGGCTGATTTTCCCAGCGGTTCCTGTAATAAGCATTCATCCATGCACGGACCTGTTGTTTCCCGGTATCAATTTCTTCCTCCAGATAGACAGGATCTCCTTTGGTGGAACACGCCATGCTACGCTCCCGGTCAGAAAAGGCATCAAAAGCGATACGCCCATCCCACCTGGCAACTCCGGTCGCGGCCACGACCCGTTTGTAATGCTGGATGTCGTTCGTCATCCCACGGCTCACAAGCTGATAGTGAAGGGCGCGGATAGTCAGTACACCCGGCTCATATCGTCTGAGTACATCAAGTGCCTGCTCAATGATCCACTCTCTTGTAAAAATATCTTTTGCCATATCGCTATACAAATTGTTGTTATTTTTTCAGTTCCTGGGCCATGATGCACTTGGCAACCGCCCATTCAATGCCGATGGCCGTGTCCGGATCCGTCAGCTCCAGTTCCAAGTTGTAAACCGGAGAGGAAAGAGCGTGGTCCGTAGCAGATGCTATCCTGGAGAGCGCCTCCGAGTTGGCCGTATGGCACTCCATCACGGTCTTCACTGCATCAATGACCCCTGCGGGGATTTCCAACATCACCATCATCGCAGCAGGCCCTCCCTTGCCAAAGCTCTTTTCTTTTCGTCATAGGCCTTTTTGAAAGGCTGGCCGGGAAGCTCGTAAACCTGCCCCTCCTCGTTGTCGGCCACCTTGACCATGCCGTCTTCCTCAATCATGCGCTGCGCCCGCTTGCGGTCGATCTCCTTCTCCCATGTAGGGACATCCCAAGGGCCACGGTAGGCTTCCCGTTCCCGGGCCTTCTCCAGCCGGAGCGCGATGATCTCATCCTCATCGATGGTCACCACCGCCCACTCCCACTTGACAACGCCGGGGGCGGCAATGGAGGTCACCTTGGAACGGAGAATGCAATAATCCACCTCACCGTTCCGGATCTTGCTCATCATGTCTGTCATTTGTCACTCCTCCAATTTCTTTCCGGCAGGAACTTCCGTTCGGTATCGGTCAGCCATCCGCGCCTGGGCTCAAAGCTGATGCAGGCCACGGCATTCGCGTTCACCTCAAACGGCCAGCAGCAGACGGAGAATCCCACACAGTCCCGGCATCTTGGATATTTGGGCTCAACGGTTATCATCGTCTTCCAGTTCATCAAACAGGCCGGGTTCCTCGGGCCGATCCATCCCTTCGAGTTCCTTGTCGAAATAATTGTACAGGGTGCTTTCGCTGATGGGAAACTCAGGCTGGATATAACGCCGTAGGATCTCCCTTGTAGAGAGACCCTCGTTTATATGGGCGTTGTAGATTTCCAGTACCCGCTGCATGCGGTGCTTGTAACTCGTGCCCCGTATCCTGCTCCGGTTCTTTTTCATCCCGTCAGCGAAAGCTACTCATGACTACTGCTGGGCCTCTTCGGACTTGGGCTCCACGTAGAAGGCCTCCTCCTGGTCCACCCGAACGCCGCACTTGGCCATCCGGTCTGCCATAGTGACCTTCTGCCCGCCAATCTCCAGCTCTGCATCGCGGTCGGCCAGCAGCCGGTCCTTTGCGGGCTCCTCGGTCTTGCGGACATAGTCCGGGAGGAACTCCTTCAGGAGCTCCAGCACACTTGCCCAGGTGAACCCCTTTATGGTCTTGAGTTTGGGCGTTCCAGTGCGGAAGCCTATGATGCCGTGGGCCATCTCCAGGCTCTTTTTCTTGGTGAAGAGTTCCTGCTTGTTTTCCTGGGCAAACGCCTGCAGGACGGAGAAGGATTCCTCCTTCTCGACGGCCAGGGCCGAAAGCTGGGCGGCGTACTTCTCGCGGATCTTCGCGCACTGGAGCTCGATCTCAGCGGTGATTTTTGCACTCTGGGCTTCAGCCTTCGCATACTTTGCAAACGCTTCGTCAGCGGCCTCGCGGGTCACGCCCTCAATGACGATTTTCTTCTGTCTTGCCATGTTTGAAATGTGTTTGAATGTTACTTTACTATCTCGATGTATTCTGCATAAACAACATGCGTGTGCGGGTTACTGGAGACAATCTCCTGCCGGATCGCCTTGGTGCCGTAACTGATGAACCAGAACTTCTTTGGCACCCTGTGCACCACCTGAAGGAGCGTGTCCCGGGATGAGACGCTGACCCTTGCAAGGTCACCGGCCAGCTCTGCCTTCACGGACACCCAGGCATCGGCCCATTCAAAGTGGCCGACCGGCTCCAGCTTCGGAAGGGAGTCCCTCTCAACGGGAGGTGCCGGGATGAAAGGGGCCATCGTGTCCACCCGGGTCTCCAGTGCGGTCTGCGAGAGACTTTGCAGCCGACGCACCCGGATCCCCAGAGCCTTGATCTCCTCATCCTTATCGGCGCACAGCTGCTGGAACTGCCGCGTGGTCAGCTCCAGCGCTTCAATACTGGCCGCCTGCTTCCCGTTCTCGGTCTCATAGCGCTCAATGTCCTGCATCAGGGCGCGGTTGTTCCGCTCCAGACGCTCAATGGTCCGGACACGACCCCGGCCGCCGTTCACCACGGCAACGAGAGCCACCGTGACACCCACGGTATAGGCCAGCCAGTATTTCTTGAACCCGGTCATTGTGCGGCCTCCTCCGCCCTTTCATGCGCCCGTCTGCGTGCGGCTTTCTCGCTGCGGGCCTGCGCCAAGCGGGCTTTGTAACCCTCTACGGCGGGGGCTACCGAAGGATGCTTCCTGTCGAAGGCAGCGTGATCTGCGCCGAGGTATCCTTCAACCCTCCGGGCAAAAACCGACATGGAGTAGATTCCGCCCCACGTCTTCGGGAAATAACGGTTGGCCTTCCTGGCCTTTGTTACTTTTTGTTTCATGGTAGTTGGGTTTTACAGTTGTGCAAGTCGTTTATCGATGCCTTCCAGCCTAAGGGCGATGGCATCCTGTACATCGTTCATCAGATCCTCGTCGAGCAGGATCCCGTCTTTGTTGAAGGGGACCCGGATAAGAACCTGGCAGTCTTCGCCCTCCAGCGTCTTGGCAATCTCGCGGTACTTCTTTCTCTGATCCAGAAGTGCCTGGCACTTTTCAATGTTGTCAATATTCATCTTTTGAAAATTTTGTTGGTTTATCAGTTCACGTATTTGGGGGCCTTCCCGGACACATAAATCTTCATGATGTTACCCAGCATGGCGTCCATCGCCCCAGTATTCTTTTCCTCGCTTATCTCCTTCGGGGACTCCTTGCGAGGCTTTCGCAACATGGCCTCCAGCTTCGGAACCAGGGCATCCAGCTCATCGATGCTCAGCATGCCGAAGGGCTTCCCGGCAATCCGTTTGTTCAGGCAGAAGGCGTTCACCTTATCGAAGTCCGTGGTGTCCACGCCCAGCTTCTGAATCCGGTGGAGAACAGCCGAGCGGGACTTCCGCCGCTGCGCCTGAAACTCCTCTCCGCTCTCCCTGACCCGGCGGTCACTTTGCAGGCAGTCGCACATCTCGTTGTACTCCGCCTCCGTCATCTCCTTCAGGGAGTCCGTGCGGCCCTTGGTAAACTCGGAGATAAGCACATCTTTGAACTGTTCCAGGTCAATGCCCTTCGCCTTGGCGATGGCGTAGAACCGTGAATAATTGCGTTTCTTTGCTCCCATAACCGTATCATTTATTGAGTTCTTTCCCTTCCCAGTACTTGACGGCTCCTTCCTCCCAGATGGTGATCTCACCCGTCCGGCCGATGAAGCGGCCCTTGCTGAAAGCCTTGTATCCTTCCACCCATATCTTCAGGGAGGCATCATACATGGCGCTGCAGGCGGCCCGCCCCTCCGGCTGGCGGCCGTGGGTACGGCTCACGAAGATCAGCAGCTTCGTGGGGTGCTTCTCACAGAAGGCCCGGAACTCCCGGTAAGACAGGCCCATGAACTGGAACGAGTCCAGCACGATGAACCGGGCCGAGCGGGGCTGCGATATCTTCGCATCCAGATCCTCTAGCGACAGGTTCGCCAGCTGGAACCGGCTCCCCAGCTCTCCCATCCCGTAACGGCGGAGGGTGTTCTGCATCGTCAGGCTCACGCCCTCCTCCCGGGAGTTGTAAAGCACCTTCCCATACTCCGCCAGCTCCTTGCACAGCGACACCACCGTGGATGTCTTGCCGTTACCGGAGTTCCCCCAGATGAACCACACGCCGGTGGTCTCCACCTCACCCACGCAGTCATGCCACCCGCTGCCGAGACGCACCGTGTCGAACTTCATCTGAAGAACCTGTTTTGCCGAAAGAGTCCGTGCCATTTGAGAGCCGTTTGAAAGGGGTTTGAAAAAGGTTTATATCCGGGATGCCGCCGCTATGCGGATCTGCTTGTGGGTGGATTTCTTGACCCGACGAAGGTCGAACTCCATCTGGCTTTTCTTCATCTCCCGGGCCTCCCGGATGACGGCCGCGATGGCCTTCTCATCGGTGAGTCCGTTGCTCCGGCAGATGGCGTTCACCTCGTACTCCGTCACGCCGGACAGCGGCACAAAGCGGCGGCCGATCCTGGAGTACAACTCCTCATAACCCTTGCGGTCCAGCTTCAGCCCCCGGTCCATGCGCTTCTCGATGTAGGGCGTGGACAGGAACACGATGCCGCATTTGTCTTCCAGGGCGTTGTACAGGCTGATGAAATAGTACATCACCGAGTCCGTCAGTTTGTCGCCTTCGTCGAACACCAGCAGCGGCCGGTCCATCTTGATCACCTCATCCACAATCCGGGTCAGGGTCGCACGGACTGTCAGGCCCTCGTTGCGGATACCGATTTTCTTGGCCAGCTCTTCCACGAAGTCCGCCTTGTGCATGTCTTCCGAGCACGGAAGCACGAACACGTTGCGGTGGCGCTTGGCGTACTCCTGGGCGGCGGTGGTCTTGCCGATACCGGCCGGGGCCACGATCCAGGACACGTTGTGATACTGCTGTGCGTCCGCCAGGAACGTTTCCACATCCTTGTAAGCTGCCGTCTCACAGAGACGCCACCCGTCGGTGTGGCCGCCGCCGATGGCGGCACGGATCTTCAGGAACATGTCATCGCTCACCTTCTCGAACTTGCCGTTCACGATGGCGCTGAAGGTACCGGGGCTTGTGATGCCCTGGAGAGAGTTCGCGGCCTTGGACTGACTGCCGTAGCCTTCTGCATAAGTCACCAGCTGCTGCCGGATTGCCTCTTTTTCTTCCAATGTGAGTTGTTTCTGTGCCATGATATAAGTGGGTTTGTTATAGTCTGCTCAGTGCGTCAGCCTGGTTGTAATCCGCGTTGCTGAGGGCCTTGGTGAAGGGGCCGATGTCCACCGTGTCCAGCTCCTCGTGCCGGGTGCTTATCATCACCGCGTCGGCCAGCGTCTCAAATTCGCTCTCGCTGATGCCCTTCAGGGCCGGGGTCTTGAGACCGTTCTGCTCAGGGGCCACGCCGTGCTCCAGCTCCAGCGCGTGGCTCTCGATCCGGCGGAGTACCCGCATGCGCTTGTTCTCCGTGTCGTTGTGGCGGATAAGGGCCATATCTCCCTCCTGCTGTTCCTGGATGTTGCGGTGCACGGCCAGGTAAGGATAAGCCGTCGCGGCGTAACGGAGCCCTGCGGGGGTCTGTTTGAACAGGAGGGCAGCGTCCATCTTCATGGGGTCGAACTTCACGATGAACTCCTTGCCGGTATTCACCTTCCGCCACTCATAGTCGGGAAGACCTTCCTCCGTCAGGACCTCATAGGTGTACTTGCGCTTCTGGTGCTGGATGGTGATGCCGTCCGCCGTGAAGCGGGACGGGCGGTCCGTCCGGATCCAGAACAGGTTCACCATGTCAATCTCTGAGACGGCCTCCGCCTCGGGGTTTACACTGGCCTTGTAAGCGGTCATCCTGCCCTGCAGGGCGTTCCACTCCTCGCGGGCGTTGGCGTAAGCTGCCAGCAACTCCTCGTAGGTGTAGAGACTCTCCTTGTTCGCGTCGATGAACTCGCGGTTCACCCGCCAGGCCTCCTTTGCGGAGATATTGCTTCCGGTGAAACGCCAGTCCTTTCCCAGCACCTGGCGCTGGAACTCACCGAACAGGCGTTCAATGGTCTTGGACTGCGGGTTGTAAGGGGACGTGGTGCGGGAGACGTGGGAAATGATGCTGGCAAAGAACGCCTGCGCCACCTTCGAAGTCTGGCCGCCCTGGTTATCGGTCACGATCTCGTACGGCTTGTGACCGGAGACCTCCACGGCCATGCGGAAGGCGCGGTACTGGAGATCGAAGTTCTCGCTCTTGCCGATGGCGTAACCCAGCAGGGTGTCGTTCATCGCGTCGGCCACCTCGTACACAAAGGCGGTCTTCACCACCAGCTTCCCACCCTCGTAATCCTTGTAGAAGAGGTTGAGCTTGGTACCGTCACCATACCACAGGGAGTCCCGCATGGTGGGCATGAGGGTCTTGTTGTGGCGGGAGTACAGCTGCTTGGAAGCGAGCTCGCCATAGACGGCATCGTACCACTGGGGCTTGATGTCCGGGCGCTCCAGGAACTGCCGCAGGGAGGTTTCCGACTTTAGTGGTTTCCAGCCACGCTTCCCGGCAATCCGGTTGTACTCCTCGAAGATCTGGGTGGGCGTGTACACCGGCACCCGGCTGCGTCTGAGGGCGATGATCTGCCGCTCCCCGGCCTTCGTGATCTTGAGGGTGTTCCTGTTGCCGAACTTGCCGGACACCAGACATCCGTACCCATCCTTGGCGTACTCCCGGAGTTTGTCCCGCAGACGGGCCTCGCTCTTGGGGAGCGTGTGGTGGTAGGTCTCGCGGAGATCCTCCGCCGCCTTGAAGATGTTGCCCCAGATCACGGGGGTATTGTTGTTGCACGCCCGGCGCATGGCCTTCTGCGTGTTGAACATCTCCTGCAGGGCGTTCAGTACACGTGCGTTGATGGTGTACTCCTCCTGTTTGGACTCGGGAATGTGCTCCCCGTTCGGGAGGATATGATCGTGGAAGAATCGCTGGGCGGCCGCATCCTGCGGCAGGCCCGTCTGCTCTTTTTTCATGATGGTCTCAGGTTTACCGAACCGCTCCTCGAACCGGACCTTGAAGCGCTCCGGCAGCGAGGCGTACTCTATCAGGGCATAGGAACCATAACCCTTGCCGGGTCGGAGGACGTTGAGGCGCCCCCGCTGATTCAGTTTTGCGTAATTTGCAGTTGACATGACGGGGTCGCTACCCTCGGTCAAGTCCGCTACAGTTACTGCGATTATGTTTCCAAAATACTCCATATATTATCTCTGGCGGAAAGGGAGGGAGTCGAACCCTCTAATGTCCTAGGGCCTCAGGCATGGGGCGTGTCCAGATCCACCCCTGTTGCGTAGCTGCTGACCTATCCTTTTAGTCGCCTATCCTTTCCATGATGGGGCCGCCGACGGCTCCGGCCCCGCTTCTAACCACTTATCACATTAACTTGACTATGAACAAAACAACATCCGCCGGGAATCACTATATTTGTGTTCCACACCAAACACAGTGATTATGATTCCTGATTACACCCTGCGCCTGACGCTTGGAGTAGAAGACGGCGCTTCTCTTCCAGCTGCCCGATCAGCTGTCCGACGTTTTCTACGGGCATTGTCCCTAAAATGCAGAATTCAAGACACCTTCCTTCCGTCCGAACAACCACATCTGCATCAAAAGACTGGTCTTTGGTGGGGAATAGAAGTCTACATACTTCCAGAAGGATGGCCGACAGAGCAGTGTCTGGAAAGTCTTCGGGCTGTAGAGGGCCCTGCTCTTGATACTTTTCTTGAGGGACACCAGGGACTTCGGCTCTTAACCACGTTTCTGAACTTGACAGATTATCCAATGTTAGATCGCCTGATGTCGGAGCGATAACATGAAGAGCGTCAGCGGCCAACGCCATTGATTTCAGGTTAGCAAAGAGAATGTCCGTCAGACGGAAAACCACCTTATCCATACCCTATCTCCTTGCGGCCTCCGCCACCCTTTGATCCGACAGTTCCTGTGCATGGTAGAGCAGATTGCCCCAGCCCTGTACCGTGACATCATCGTATGACTCCACCACGGCATTGTCCCGCAGGATCCTGGCGTGACTGTTGTTCCGGTCGATCCTTACCTGAATCCCACCGGCGAACGTCTGCACAATCTCCTCCTGGGTGTGCTCCGTCCGGCAGTTCGGGACAAAGTCCTTTTCCACGATGGTGCCGCCGTGCTCCAGGGCGTAGCGGCGGACCTGCTCGGCCCTGTCGCTGAAGGTGAGATAATTCAGTGCAGACCAAATGCTGACTTTAGAAAGCTGGAACTTTTCAAGGAGTTCCTCGCGGAGGCTGTCCGCAACCTTAATGTGTATCCTCATAACGCAGAATATTGATTGTCATTTCTGTATTTCTCTCAATTTTTTCTAACTTTGTCCGGGCTTAATCGGATTAAGTTTCTGCAAAGATACAGATATTTTCTGAATTACAAACAGAAAATACAGAAATTTTCTGACATACCATGGAAGCTAATGAAAGAATCAGCGCGATATTAAACCACTATGGGTTAAGCGCAAAAGCACTCTCTGACAAACTTGGACTGGATAGAGCCCAAGCAATTTACGATATCCTAAGCGGGAAAACCAAGTCTATAACAGAAAAGATGGCAAATAAGATAATTTCTGTATTTTCTGATATTAGCAAATCTTGGCTCATGTCCGGGGAGGGTGATATGCTAATCCCCAAAACGCAAGTTTCTCCGGCTAGAACATTTTCACTCAGAACAGACCGAACCTTGACTGTTCAGGAAATACCTTTATATGATTTTGATGCAGCTGCCGGACTGGTGGCGATATTCAACGATCTTCATGTGGAACCTATCGACTACCTCCGGATCCCTAATCTTCCGGCGGTCGATGGTGCCCTGTTCGTCAGGGGAGAGTCCATGTCCCCGCTTCTCAAAAGCGGCGACATCGTTATGTATAAAAGGAAAGAACTCACCTTGGATAGTATCCTCTGGGGAGAGATCTACCTGCTCTCGTTCCAGTCCGACGGAGATAGCTATACCGCAGTAAAGTACATCCAGAAGTCCGATACTCCAGGAATGATCCGGCTGGCAAGTTTCAATCCATCCTTTGCCCCTAAGGACATCCCAATGGAGTCCGTCACGGCGCTTGCCCTGGTAAAGGCATCTCTTACCTTCCACACCATGGAGTAAAATTCCGTTTGCACACTTTTCAAAGGCTGTTTGAACGCTTAACCGCTGCTAAACAGCCTTTTATCGTGCAAAATCCCGACAAAATCCCTGCATTAAAGGGTATCTTGACCGCCATTTTTGTGCAAAAAATTGGCTTTTTCGGTCATTATCCTCTGCGTATAGGGGGGGGTAATGTCGCAAAAATGTCCATCTAAACGTCCTCCTAAAAGGTACATTTCGTTTTGAAATTTTGCCGAGGGTGTCCACCTAACTGTCCTTCTTAC
>R20__coassemble_392_pt1 | contig 33110 bp, 19 predicted proteins | sample R20__metabat2_low_PE_021 | metagenome-assembled genome bin R20
AGATGGTCGTCTCAGCCGCCCACAAGGCCGGCATCAAGGTCGGGATGTGCGGAGAGATGGCCTCCGACCCCGCCAGGACAGGGAAGCTCGTCGCGACGGGGCTTGACGAATTCAGCGTCGCCGCTCCGGCAGTGGCCGCCGTCAAGGAAATGATACGCAGGATATGAAAGCACAGATACAGAAGTTCGGGCGCGCGCTCAGCGCCATGGTGATGCCGAACATCGGCGCATTCATCGCATGGGGCCTCATCACCGCTATATTCATCAGCGGCGGTTGGTGGCCGAACGAGAACATCGCGAGACTCGTCTCCCCGATGCTCAAGTACCTCCTCCCTACCCTCATAGCCTTCACTGCCGGCAAGAACGTGGGCGGCTACAGGGGCGGAGTCGCAGGCGCAGTGGCGGCGATGGGAGTCATCATAGGCACCGACACGCCGATGTTTCTCGGCGCCATGATCATGGGGCCGCTCGCCGGATGGTGCGTGAAGAAGTTCGACAGGCTCATAGAGGGCAAGGTCGGAGCCGGGTTCGAGATGCTCGTCGACAACTTCAGCCTCGGCATCATAGCGATGATCCTCTGCATCACAGGATATCTGCTCATAGGCCACGCCGTCGCATGGCTGACGGGAGTGCTCAGCAGCGGAGTGGACTGGATGCTCGCGCACAAGCTCAATCCCCTGCTCGCGGTGCTCGTGGACCCTGCGAAAGTGCTCTTCCTCAACAATGCCGTCAACCACGGCATCATGACTCCGCTCGGCATCCAGCAGGCGGCCGAGATGGGTCATTCGATGCTGTTTCTCATAGATCCCAATCCCGGTCCGGGACTCGGCATCCTCCTGGCATGCTGGGCATTCGGCAAGGGCACCACGAAGCAGTCTGCTCCGGGAGCAGTCGTCATCCAGCTCTTCGGAGGCATCCATGAGATATACTTTCCGTACGTGCTCGCACGCCCTGTGCTGCTGCTCGCCGTGATGCTGGGCAACATCTGCTCGCTGCTTTTCTTCACCCTGACTGACTTCGGGCTTGTCGCACCGGCTTCGCCGGGCAGCATCATATCGATCATCCTGATGTCCCCGAAGGGGAAAGTGTTGACCGGACTTCTCGGAGTCGCAATAAGCACGGCAGTATCCTTCCTGCTGGCATGGCCTATGGTGAAGGGAAGGCCTGACTTCCAGGGAGAGTCCGAGGAGGAGCTCTCTGCAGGCCCTCATGCTTCCGGCAAAATCCGCAAGATAGTCTTTGCGTGCGACGCCGGCATGGGCTCGAGCGCCCTTGGCGCAACGCGCTTCAAGGCGCGCCTGATGGAAGCCGGCCATCCTGAGATCTCCTGTACCCACAGTGCTGTGGGAGAGATTCCGTCGGACGCTTCAGTCGTAGTCTGTCAGCATGCCCTTGCGGAGCGTGCGAGGATGCAGGCGCCTGGCATCGAGGTCATCGGGATAGACAATTTCCTCTCTGACCCGGCACTGGATGCTCTGATAGGGGTGATAAAGTCTTCTGACGGGGTTCCTGCCGTCCTCGAGATGGCAGGCATCGCCACAGGACTTTCTCCTGAGAGCAAGGAAGCGGCCATCAGACGCGCTGGAGAGATGCTCGTGAAGGGAGGATATGTCGATACCGGCTACGCCGATGCGATGCTGGAGCGCGAGAATACGGCGACGACCTACATGGGCATGGGTCTCGCAATCCCGCACGGCACCTCGGAAGCGAAGAAGGACGTCATACACTCCGGAATCGTGGTGCTGCAGTACCCCGAAGGGGTCGATTTCGGCTCTGACGACGGGAAGGCCCATCTCGTCATAGGCATCGCGGGCGTCGGGGACGACCACCTCGAGATACTGGCGCATGTCAGCGAGGCCCTCGAGGACGAGGATGTCCTCCAGTCACTTTTCACTGCAGACGCGGACACGATATACAAGACCTTGAAGCCATGAGATTCCTCCGGACATTTCTTGTCATAGGAGCGTGCGCCGCTGTGGGAGCCTGTTTCAACAGCCTCGTCCTTTCGCAGAGGCCAGCCGTGGAGTATGTCGACCCGATGATCGGGTCGGCCGGTACAGGAGGCGTCGTCGTGGGGCCGTGCATGCCGTTCGGAATGGTGAGGCCGGGGCCTGACGTCGCCGCGCCCGGCCACAATTCGGGCTGGGGCCCGATGGACGAGCCTCTCGCAGGATTCAGCCAGACCCACCTGAGCGGTACCGGAGGGAGCCCGCGCTACGGCAACATCCTTCTGATGCCGTTCACGGAAGACGCCTCTGAGACGGAGCATCACGCCCTTCGTCTCAGCGAGAAAGCTGAGCTCGGGCTCTACACGGCCTCGCTGGACAACGGCACCGACGTCGCCATCACGGCATCGTCACGCTCGGCATACTACATCTTCAGCTACCCGGCCGGAGGGTCAGTCCATGGCCTCGGGGTCGACGCTTCATGGTGCCGTACAGGACGGTCGAGCTCGTCCCAGAGAGTGACGGCATGCGAAGTGCGCCAGCTCTCGCCGAAGTCCTTCGCCGGCTTCTCCGCCGTCGAGGGAGGCTGGGGCGGAGGTCGCCCGTACAAGGTATACTTCCATCTTGAGACCGACACGCCGGCAAGAGAGGTCATCGAATCCCCCGGACAGCTGAATCTCCTCTTCGACTCGCGCAAGGTGTCGGTGCGCATCGGCATCTCCTACCGGAGCGAGGAGCAGGCGCGCGCCAACATGGAAAGCGAACTTCCCGACTGGAAATTCGCTGACGCGCAGAAAGCCCTCGTGGCCTCATGGGCGCAGATACTAGGCAAGGCGAAGCTCAGGCGCGGATGCTCCGAGAAGTACAAGAGAATGTTCTACACCGCCCTGTACCACGCCATGCTGATGCCGTCGGACTGCACAGGAGAGTGGTTCACGGACAGCTCCGAACCCTACTACAACGACTTCTACACCCTTTGGGACATATACCGTACCTCGCTTCCTATGATCACGCTCCTCACTCCGGAGAGGACCGCCGCCATCGTGAGGGGGCTCGTCAATGTCTATGACCACGACGGCTACATGCCTGACGGCCGCAGCGGCCATACCAACGGCGCGACACAGGGGTCCTCGAATGCCGAGATCGTCATCGCCGACGCCTTTGTCAAGGGTGTCGGAGGCATCGACTACGAGAAGGCTCTCGAGGCGATGATAAAGGACGCCGAAGTAGCCCCGGAGAATCCCCGGTATGAGGGCCGCGGCGGACTCGAAGAGTACAGGACCCTCGGATATGTGCCATGGGGCATCAGCCGCGCGGGGAGCCGCACCGTCGACCACTCGCTCTGCGACTATGCCGTCTCCGTCGTGGCCGGCGGACTCGGGCATGGCGACCTCGCCGCCAAATACCGCGAGCGCTCCCACAACTGGGAAAATCTCTGGCGCGACATCGAGGAAGACGGCCTCAGAGGCTTCATCATGCCACGGTACGCCGACGGCACCTGGGTCGACACTGCCACGATAAGGATGAAGGGCATCGACACTCTCATCGCCATCAGGCCCAACACATCATTCAAGAGATGGGGTGGGTTCTTCTATGAGGCCAACTCGTATGAGACGTCGCTGTGCATGCCCCATGACATGGACAGGCTCATCGCCCTCAACGGGGGCAGCGAAGGGTTCAAGGCCCGCCTCGACTCCACCTTCAGCAAGTGGACTATCGACGCCGGCAACGAACCGTCCTTCCTCACCTCCTCCCTGTACCATTGGTGCGGAAGGCCGGACCTCACCTCAGACATATGCCGCAGGATGGTGCTGGACGACTATGACGACACTCCAGAGGGGCTGCCGGGCAACGACGACAGCGGAGCGATGTCGTCGTGGATGGCCTGGCACATGGTCGGGCTCTACCCTGTCGCAGGGTTCGACTTCTACCTCATCCACTCCCCTCTTGTCAGCGGCGTCACCTTCAAGGTCGGGGGCGGCAGGAAATTCCGGATCAGGACCCGCGGCCTGTCAGAAGACAACCGGTACATAGTCTCAGCCACCCTTGACGGCAAGCCATACCCTTACTCCACCATCCGCCACGAAGACATCCTGCGCGGCGGCACCCTCGTCCTCCACATGGGGTCCAAGCCGGGAGACTGGGGCCGGGAATTGAAACCGGATTCAGAGTGAGTTTGCCCGGCTGATCACGAGGGCTGAAATGAGGCCGTCGGCGGCAAGCGAGGTGTCCACTCCTGTTACGGAAACCGTTATCGTTCCGTCTGAGGCTGGGACGATGTCGGAGAATTGGAGCTGATAGCCGCTGAAATCACCTGCTGCAGTGTCATATGTCTTCAGGCCAGGGAAGATGGACTTGGATTCGGTCTCTTCCTTCCCCTTCACGACATAGCGGCATTCCCTTGCGGCAGCGCTGCCGTTATACCTGACGGCAAGAATCCTGATCATGTATCTGGCAGCAGTATCGAAGCCTGACAACACCACATTTGCAGGGCCTGCGTTTCCTTGTCCCTTGGTTCCCGAGACGATGATGCCATCGCTCCATACCGCCTTGGCGTATGAGTCTTCACCAATGGTTATGGCGCTGTCAGGCTCGGAACCGACCCCGTTGTGGGTCCCGGTGAACCCCTCGAGAGCCTTTATCCGGACAACTGAGTATTCGTCCGAAGTGTTCTTGAGATAGACCGGGGCGTCTGTCTTGTATACGGCAACCTTGTTCCATCCTTCAGGAGAAGCGGTGGAACCTCCGCCAAAGTCGATGCAGACTGGCTTCGACATATCCTTGTCGACAATCTCCGGAGTCGCGAACTCACTCATGACGGTGACCGTCCATGGTGACTGTACCGCGGCATGAGCGCATGACTGGGCAAGCTTGGCCACATAGTTGTCAATCGTGTCCGGATGGTAGCCGTTGCCCACGACATTCTTGCCGGAAATGGTCTCAAACCAGGTACATGCGGCGGTATAGCGGCCGTATGTAATTTCAAGGTGGTACCCGTCCCTGTTGAAGGAATCCCCCAGGTAGGTCGTGCGTCCGTTCTGGATGGCCGTGCCGCTCGGGATGACGATGGAGATGGAGTTGTCCTCTGCAGCCTTCCTCTCGGCATCCACTATGGCATTGTACATGGTCATCTGGTCGCTTCCATATGTCGGGAAGTCGGAATGCGTGGACCCTGTCTGGTAGGCCCAGGTCTGATGGAGCATGATGGAGACATCCGCCTTCTTGGCATGGGCTTTCACATACCCGATGAGGTCGGCAAGATACGGGCTGTAGGTGGAGTAGACTCCTGACTTGCCGCTGACCTGCTGGAGGCTTATGTAATCCCACTTCTCATCCTCTATGCCGGCAGAGAGCGTCACTCCTGAAGTCTCTGTCTTGGTCCCGTCCACTATCTTGCGGTAGTAGTAGGCAGCATTGCCTGCGGATGCATTTGTCCAATGGGTCTCGAGGGAGCAGCCACCTATGTACATGTTGCCGATTATCACCTTGATGCCGGCAGCGTCGAACAGGTCATAGAGGTATTGCTCCACTGCATCCTGGGAGAAACTGTTGCCTATGGCAAGTATCCTCACGATTCCGTCGCCGGGATCGGTCTGAGGAGTATCCAGGTCTTCTCCCGGAGTGTCAGGTGTATCTGGAGTTTCCGGTTCTTCCGGTTCCTCTACGGCAGGCTCTTCCGGGACAGGAGTTTCCTCAGGCTTGCATGACCCGGCAATTGGAATCAGGGAAACAAGGCTGAGTGACAGCAATATTGAAATGACGCGTTTCATCTTATCGATTTATAATATTCATTGATGATATACCAGGACTTCTTCTTCTCTCCCTTGTCAGAAAGGACTCCCTTGCGGTTCCACCCTTCCTGCTTGGTCGGATGGAATCGATATGGAGAACGGAAATCGAAGAGGACCCACGGGCTGATACCGGCAAGGTTGGGAATATTGGCAAACATCGTGAGGTTGTCGCGGTAGAGTTTCGCCTGATAGTCCTCGCTCCACGAGTCGGCCCAGTCCTCATTGCCGCAGACTCCGTACATAGCTTCAGCCCCGAACTCGGTTATTATAAGGGGCTTGCGAGGGGCGACGTCCCAGATGCAGTCCTTCGGGTCAAGAGGCCATGGAGCATACCAGCCCATGTACTTGTTGACTCCGACTACATCGAGTTTCTCCGTGAAAGGGTCGTCCATCTCGAACTTCCCGGAGGACTCTCGGTAGTAGACGACATCGTTCGCTATCGCAAACAGCCTGGTGTCATCCATGGCCTTTGCCGACTCGAGGACTTCCGTGAGAAAAGCATCACGCACCTCGCCCGGACGGGTCTCGTTGGCAACGCCCCAGAAGCATACCGCGCAGCGGTTGCGGTCACGCCAGATCATCTCCTTATACATCCTGATGGCCTTCTCGCGTGTGGAAGCATTCGTGAAGTCGATGCTCTGCCAGAGCGGAATCTCCTCCCAGATGATTATGCCCATCCTGTCGGCAAGACGTTCGATATACTCGTTCTGAGGGTAATGCGCCAGGCGCACCATGTTGACCCCAAGCTCAGCAGCATTGCCGAGCAGGTATTCGGCATCCTTTTGGCTGACGGCCCTGCGGGCCTCAGGCGCAATCTCCTCATGGAAGGAGATGCTTCGCATGAATACGGGCTTTCCGTTGACCAGAATCTTCGTGCCGTCGGTGGAAAGAGTCCTGAATCCGATCTGCTCGCTTATGCTGTCTCCGCCGCTCGAGATGGTGACATCATAAAGTTTCGGCTGGCCAGGATTCCATCTCACAAGCCCGGAAACCTTCACTGAGGCAGAAGCATATCCGCCAGAATCCGTCCTGAGAGTTTTCCTGACCTTGAGTTCCGGTATCGTCAGAGTCACTTCCTGGATGCCGGGGTCTGACATGGTCACGCTTACGTTGACATGATTCCCAGACCCTGCATCAAGAGAAAGCGCATAGTCATAGACAAACCTGTCAGGAACGGAAACGAGCATGACGTCGCGGGTGATGCCGCCATAGTTCCACCAGTCGAAGCTCATCGCCGGTATGGCATCTGCAGTCCTTGTGTTGCTGACCTCCACACAAAGGAAATTGTCACCGGACTTGAGGATATCCGTCACCTCCACCTGGAAAGGAGTGAAACTGCCCTCATGGGTTGCGACCATCTCTCCGTTGAGATAGACCCGGCAACGGTAGCTTACCGCAGCGAAATAAAGATACTGGCGGCGGCCAGACTGCGGCGTAGCATCGAAGTGGCGTGAATACCAGACCGTTCCTTCATAGTACAGGAGTTCCGGGGCCTGGTGGTTCCAGTCGCCTGGTACCTCGAGCTGCAGACCTCCATCCCAGGAATATTCATAGAACTGAGCAGGGTCTGTCGCCTTCCTGTCAAGGAAAAGTTTCTTGCCCTCCCCTACCTGATATGGGTCAATAATGGCATTCCAAGTCCCGTCAAGTGACACGGACTCTCTCCCGTACACATTGGTCATGAACGGGGACTGCGGTGCAGCATGAGACACGAAGCTGGCTCCAATCAGCAGCAGTACGGCAAGTTTTTTCATCGGCAGACAGTATATCTATACAGCGCGTAGCTGTTTCTCTCCGGCAGCTCGAAACGGACTTCTCCGTCAGATGACTTGCCGGTAAATTTCTTCCCAGAGCCGCAGACCGGTTCGAAACGGACTCTCACTCCGTCAGGAAACCATGTCTTTACGGCATGTGACGGGTCTTCAGTGGATTCGCGATAGATTATCATATAACCTTCTGTGTCCGACACGATGGACTGGAATCCAGTCCAGCTGCGGCCGGACGGCTCGTCTCCGACGGGCAGTATCACTCCGGAGTGCAGGTCAGCCATCACATCCTTGTAGGCCCTCACGGCAGAGGCTGTGTCAAAGGCTTCATCAGGGAGGTTGCCAGCTTCCATCCAGGCCAGAGGCTGGCCGGCCATGGAAGTGGCAAAGATGTATCCGAAATCGTAATTGGACGGGGCGAAAGCATCAGAGCCGTATTTCTCAGCATTCCTCCACGGGTTGAGGAACTCTACCTGAAGTCTTTCTGCAGGGACGTATCTTGAGAGCATCCAGATGTTGCGCAGCGTCCAGTATGGGTAATAGTTAGCCCAGTCTGTGTACCTGTTCTCAAGGAACGTGTTGCCGTATTCGCAAAAGAAGTGGTATCCTCCCCTGCGGCCCGCAGTGACGTCAAGATTGAACACGACTTCGTCACCGGTCTCCTCGAGGACCTTGCCGAAGAATCTGCGCAGATTCATTTCAGCAAGCTTGGTCGGCATTGAGACACCATCGATCTTGAACACCTTGATTCCGTATTCCTTCCACAGGCCGATGACAAGTGCTGCATCTTTCTCCCAGTCCTCGAAGTCGTTCTGAACGGATGGGTTGAACCATAGTCCTATCTCGACGCCCAGTTCCTTTCCGCGGCTGACTATCGGTGCAAGTCCATGCGGATACTTCTGCGGGTCGGGAGTCCAGTAATCCGGGTTCTGCCAGATGTCCTTGAACGAGCCCTTGGAAACCTTGGAATTCGGGCTCTTCCCTGCCTGCCAGCCGTCATCTATCTGGAACAGCGTCACACCCAGACGGGCTGCGCGCTCGATTTCTGACAGACAGAACGATTCATTCACCTTGGAGTCCTGGCTGCGGTCGCCCCAGGTGTTCATCATGATCATCTCATCGCGCTGCGGGAGGTGGCGGCGTAACTTCTGCTGATACTTTCTCAGAGAAGTCAGCGCGGCAAGTTCGCCGGGAGCATTCACGCCAAGCACGCACGAGTAGGCCGGCGTCCATTCATCTTCAGATATGTCATCCGGCGAGATGCCGGCGCCAGTCACGGTAAATTTGCCGTAATCCGCATAGAAGTCGGCGCCACCGTAGGAAAGCTGCACATCGGAGCATGGGGATTCCTTGAGGAACCACAACCCTGACATATCCGAGACATCAGTCACAAAGAGAAGGTTTCCCCTGTATCCAGTCCTGTGGTATGACATGAACTGAGATTCTGAGACGAGGTTGTTGTTCCAATCAGTCACGTCCCGGAACTCCACCGCCTTGCACCTCCATTGTCTCCCGGGAAGACTGAGCCTGTCGATGGAAATGGCAGAAGGCTTTATCTGCGATGCGACTGACTGCGACTCTATGTTTGTCCTGTCAGCGCTGTTGCCTTCTTTCTGTACGACGCCGGTGTCCGCCGAGCCGCGAAGGTATGTGTCACACGCAACGGCGGCCACGCCGTCGTACAGCCTGTAGTCACGCCTTACCTGAAGTCTGTCGACGGTAAAGACTATACGGACCGTCGTGCAGGCCGGCCTTATCGGAGTCTGAGGCATTTCCAGGACCTCCAGGGTCGCCCCTGGGGCAGCGACATTTCCCCGGACAAACGAGAAGTCAGGATCCTTCGACACGGACCTGAACACCTTGCCCGTTGAGCAGTCAGTCACCGACACAGTCCTCAGGTTGCCTCCGTTCCACACAAAAGTCCGCTCTACAAGGCTGTTGCCTATGACCAGCGTGTCACCATCCTGTCTGCAGAACGGTCCCGAAGCCGACAGAGGCAGTATGGATATGAGGAATATGACTGGCAGTATCGCTTTTCTCATTTGTCAAGATATGCCTTGGGCTTGTCAAGATGACGGTTGGAGCAGTTGAATGTCTGGTCCACGAGCTCTGCATCAGGATTGTATGCACCCTTCTCCATGAGAGCCTTGAGTTCCGGGAGATAGGACCGGTAGACCTCGCGTGGGGTGCACCCGTGCCCGGTGCATATGGAGGCAGCCATCCCGACAACCTCGCCCATCATGCCTGTGGTGCGCATCACGCGGACGGTGCCGAGTGCGACGTGAGTCACGCTGATGTCACGCCCGGCCATGAAAAGGTTGTCCACATTGCGGGAATACAGGCACCTGTAAGGGACGGCACAAGGGCATATCCAGTTGTGGACCGTGGCAGCCTTGAACGGCTCATCCGGGAAATTCTCGGCATTCTTCGGATCCGGGAAATGAAGGTCAATGCTCCATGATGCCGCAAAGGAGTCATCATCATGGGCCAGACCCCAGTCGATGTCCTCCTGCTTGAGGATATAATCGCCGACAAGCCGGCGTGACTCACGTTTTCCGGCTATATAGGCAACCCACTCGAGCGAGCGCCTGGCAAAGGCAGAGTTGTCCTGCAGGTGGTTCTTGAGATAGCTCCAGTTGGAATAGACGACGAGAAGTCCGTAGTCACGGATTCTTTCAGCATCGCGGATCTGGTCGAAGTTCATGCCGGTCTCCCATGTCCACTCCCCCATGGTCACCCTCTCGCATGTCTTGTCAGTGAATCCGATCCCGTAGCTGAATTCAGGGAACGATGTCACAGTGTCCGACGGCATCGTGCGCCATTGTACGGAAGCGCCCATCGTCATCTTGTCAGCGGATTCCGGAGCAAGGGACTCTCCATACTCGGACCGGGCCTCCCTGCCCATCATATAGTCGGCACCGGCAAGATACCCTATGGCCGCATCGCCGGTACAATCTGCAAAGAGAGGGGCTGAGAGCATATGCTCGGCAGAAGTCTCTATGTCCCGGACAAGCACCGAGCGTATGCGGTCTCCATCCATCCTGACTTCAACCGCCCGGCACCCCGGATATTGAGTCACAAGAGGTTCCGAATCGACCCAGGCCTGTTTCTTCCAGTCCTCATAGTTCTCTGCAGGCTGTGCATTGCCCTTCCGGGCATGGCCGAACTCACGTATCATGGTGCCGAGATGAGGGTACGGGCCTATCTCGACGTTTCCGCCAAGGTGGACTCTGACTTCAGCGCTGTTGTTGCCGCCCAGTACCGGACGGTCATTTACGAGTGCGACACGGCAGCCGAGTCGCGCCGCCGAGACCGCGGCGCACATTCCGGCGATGCCGCCTCCGATGACGACGAGGTCATAGGAAGTCTCATCTGGGGATTCCAGATGAAGCATCTCATGGCGGAACGCGGCAAGGGACGACTTGTCAGAAGGAGGTACATCACCTTTCCGTGTCGTAAGATACACGGCATCGCAGCGTCCCTCAAAACCTGTAAGGTCTCTGAGGGAAAGCGTCACAGAGCCGGCCTTGAGCCTTGCCGAGCCGACATACTGCCACTCCCAGCAATCTCCTCTGCCACCGGCATCGCTTTCAAGCGCACGGCCGTCCAGCTTGACCTGGAACCTTCCGGGACCGGTTTCCTCAGTCCATGGAGAAGTCCAGTTGTATGTCCTCACATACACATGCCAGCGGCCGGATCTTTCGAGATTGACCGTGGTCTGCGCATCAGAGACCGGCACGCCCAGTCCATGGGCAAGGAGGTACGGAGAGCCCATAAGGTCCATGAACTGCTGGTCCACGACCCAGCCCCCCTTGTCTGCAAAGCTTTCGGCCTCGACAAGCACGGATGCCGCCGACCCTGACAGGCACGTCAGGGTCATGCAAAGCATCAGTGTAAGCAACTGTCTTGTCATCTGACCGTCACTGTGCCCAGCTTTAGCCACCCGTCAGAAGTCAGGTCTGACTCCTTGACCGAGAGTTCTATGCCAGGGGTGTTGTCCTTTGAAGTGTCGACTATCGCCACGGCCCATGTGTACTCCCCGGCCGGAATTCCGGCAAGAGTGAGCTCGGTGGTGTATTCCACAGGACTTTCAGAAGTCCATGACTCCGGTCTGACATTGTCATCGAAGTATATGCCTGCCACCTTGCCAGTACTGCCAAGAAGTGCAATGGCAAACTTGTACTTCTCATACTGCGGCATGTTGGTCGGGCAGTACGACCATCCGAGGTTTATCCAGCGATGCTTGAGAGAGACCTTGCTCCCGCTTTTCGCCGATGAAGGGATCACCACACGGTCAGGGTACAGACGGTATATGCCCTCCTGGATGAACTTCTCGACAAGGTCATACGCCTCGTTGAACCAAGAATACGTTTCTCCGACGGTTATGGAACTGTTATAGCGGAAATCCATAGTGTTGGCATGGATGCTTTTGGCATCGTCATACTCGCCTTGGCGGACTTCCGCCCAGCTGTTGTAGCCGTCGCCCTTGATGGAGTTGCCATGGGATGCCTCGACCCAGCCGCCCTCTCCTGTGATCGGAGCCTTGTACTTGAAAAGGCCGAGCGTGCTCTTCTCCCATGTGGAGAAATAGGTGTGCATGCCAAGGGCGGCACTGCCCACAGCACATCCCTTGCTATAAGCTTCCATGACCATGGATTCCGACTCAGAATCATAATTGGAGCCGCTCCACTCTGTACCGGTGCCTATCCATCTGTGGCAGTTTGCAACGACCGGCACTTTCGTGAAACTCTGTGTAAAGAGATTGACGACAAAGTCGAACACATCCTTGCGTGGCGTAAGGTCACCGGTGGAATAGATGCAGCTGTGGTACTCTCCCCATTTTCCCATTCCGAAGCCTTCGATGCACTGGACAAGGTCGGGGTCGTTGTATTTCGCGGCAAATGCACGGATGAACTTGGAGTAGCACTGCTGGAAGACAGGGTCGTCCGGATAAGGAGACCATACCTGGGTCGAGCCGGTAGTCGATGTGAAATACTTGCAGCCCTTCTCGCGGACATACTCGGGAGTGCAGTTGAAGTGCTGGTCGCGGCTGTCCACGGAAAAGCCGAAGGCTATCTTGAGCCCGCGGGCCTTGGCGCCTTCGACAAGGAGTCTCAGGCGCTTCGCCTCGACCGTGGAAGCATCGTCGAGCCAGAAGTACTTTCCTTCCTCCGGTTCGGCCTGAGACCACTTGAATCGGATAAGCAGCGTCGTGCAATAGTCAGAGACCCTGACCTTGCCGATCGAAGAGTCCATGTTGTCATACTGCTCCCAGAATGTATCGGAAAGACCGTCGCCGACACCGGAGTACAGGAACCAGCCGCTGAATGGGTTCCGCAGCATCCTGGCGCGGTCAGGAGCAATCTTGACCGTCACGTCTTCGGAGTCCTCCGTATCGGCAGGCTTGTCCCCGCCGCAGGATGCGAGCATCCCTGCGGCAAGGACAGCAAGAAACAAATACTTTACTCTGTCCACTACTTGGTGCGTGTGATCACCATGGCGTTGATGTAGGCGTTGATTACATCAGACCTGCTTGCCTCGACTGCGGATACACTTACGGTGAACTTGCCGTCTGAGTCAGGCTTCACGCCGGTGAATGTTGATACGAACTCATTGTCTGCAAGGTCGGTGGAGGACTTTGCTCCGGTATCGACCTGATTGCTCTCACTGCCAATCTGAACCTTTGCGACACGGATGTTGCGAGATCCGTTGTAACGGATCGTAAGGACCTTGACCGTATACTCTGCATCCGACGGGCAGCCGGAAATCTCCACGACACCGGTGGTCGTTGCATTGGAGATCATGAGGGCATCCTTCCACACATCCTTAGGGAATTCGATGTCAGCCTTTGTGAGGTCGCCAGGCTCAGAGCCGGCACCTCCCCATGTGGTGCTGAATGCAGATGTTATGGCAAGAGAGAGAGGTGAGTCATTGCCGAGTGCATTCTTGAGCAGGACAGGGTCTGCGGCAGCGTTCGACTTCACGACATTCCACTTTGTGTCAGCGGCTGCCGTAGGTCCGAAATCGACGAACACATCATTCTCGGACAGGCCTGAAGCTGCCTCATGCTTGATCTCCACGGATGTGGTATTGACCTTGCCGGCAGTGAAGGTCGCCTTGTTGGAGTCGGTGTAGTTCTTGACGACTGTGAATGTCTCGGAGCCGCACTCTACAGTGACAGTGAGCTTCGAGCCCGCTGCAGTGACAAACGGCGCACACTGGACGAACACGTCAGTCTGGCTGCCCGCAGCAACTGATATCGACTGGCTTCCCATATAAGTGTACTGGACAGGACTTACAGGGGTTGCAGCGCCGTCAGTGATGGTGTGCTTGCCACCGAGCACGTCAGTGTCGCTCTCGAAGCGGATGCCGGTCACGGTCATGTCCGTCTCGCCTACATTCTTGACGACAGTCTTGATGACTGCGGACTGCTGGGCCATCGTCACCGAAGGCGATGCCGTGCCTGTCACGGTGGCAGTTCCATACATAGGGGTCTTCACACCGCCGGACATGGTGAAAGTGAAGTCAGCGGAATATGGATAGAGCACCCTGTATGTGTATGTGGTCCCCTCGGCAGGAGTGAACGGGGTCGAGGCATCAGGGACGAAGGCATTCTCCTGGTCCTCATCCTTCACGAACTTGTAAAGTTCGTCATTGATATAGACTGCAAGTGCATCTCCGCTCTTCCATGTGACCTTGTAGGTCTCATAGTCGAAGACAGTCTTTGTCTCAGGTGTACCTGCATAGAGGACGAATGCCTCTTCAGAAGCCGATTCTGCAGGGATGATGTCAGTCTTGGTGCAGGCCGCGAGCGCTGCTATTGCAAGAAGCGAAACAATGATCTTTTTCATAATTACCCCTCCTCTAGAATGTTTCACCTTCGGTGAAGTCAACGATATTGAACCCATTGCCGCTCTCGCAGAACATTCCTTCCGCCGTCATGACGACCACGCTGGTCTCAGGCGCTTCGTAAACAAGTTTTTCCATTGTCATATTATGTGATTATCGTTTGTCAAAAAGTACCGTAAGGTTCTGGATGTCGAGCTCGATGTAGTTGCAGCCTTCAGGGATGAGGAAGTAGGCATATCTGTTGTCGCTCTGTCCTCCCTTCACCGCAGTCACGGCTCCAAGTGCCACCTCATCGAACGTCGACTGTGAGTTTCTCTTTGCTGCTGCATTTGTCGTGCCATAGCAGTAGACATTGTTGTTGCCGTACCATACACAGAACTTCACGGATCCGGTCACCGTCTGTGTGGTGCCGTTGGTGTCCTTCGCAGTGTTGCGAGGAAGTGCTTTCCCGGCATAGACAAAGAGGTTAGGGTTTGCAAGGCTCTGCTTCAGGGTGTAGTCTGAGTGGAAGCCGGTGACGCTCGCCTTGGAGTTGCCGGAGAACTCGTTCTTGTAGTCGTCCGAAGTGGCTAAGTTGCTGAAGGTACCCCACATATAGAGTTCCGTCACTTCCTGGACATAAGGGTTTATGCCATAGACGGTGTTGTTGTATGACACGGTGGAGTTCTTGAGGTCGGTCGCTGAGGAATAGATCGTGATGCTCTTGGCCTCGGTGTCGACGATTATGCGGTAGGTCCCGTCTGCAGGTATGGTCCAGTAACGCGAACCGGAAGTCGAAGACAGTGCCTGGCCGAACGGAGTGGCCTGGCCGTCATTGATGTCATGCGATGCCGCATCTGAAGGGACGATGCAGATGTTGGAAGCGTCCTCATACATCACAGGGATATAGAGAGTTCCTGCCTTGAGCTCCGAACGGAATGCATACAGGGATGAATTCTCACGTGTAGCTTCAAGCTTGATGGCCTCTGTGCCGACTGCGGTACCTGTGAGCATCAGGGAATCGAGTTCAAGGATGTCGTCCGAGCGGAGGACGGACACCGTCTTCGATGAGAAGTTGAGTGTCACCCGGTAGTTGTCCTCCTCAGGAATCAGCCAGGCACCACCGTCCTTTGCATCCTTTACCGTCGCGTTCATGGCATCGCCTGTGATTGCCTGCTCTGAAGCATCGGCAGGGACGACCGCATTGGACTCGTCGCCGTAGTCCACCGGGAAGAACAGCTTCCCGGCGAAGAGCTTTCCTTCATATACATAGAGGTCGGCGTTCTTGGCGCTCGGCTCGAGCTCTGTCTTCCCTGCAGGTACCGCAGAGCCGTCGAGATAGACCCTGTCAGCCTTGAACTGCTTAGGGCCGTAGGTCTTGACCCTGACGGTCACGGACGACTCGTCCGGAATGACGAGCTTCGGACCGGCATATGTGCAGGATACCGTAAACTTGAGGTTGGCATACGAGCTTGTCAGCTGGCCGAAACGGCCTGTAAGTATCTTCTGGAGCTCGCTGTTGGTATACTCACGGACGAACATGTCCGAGTCTTCATACTCGCTGACAGCGGACACGGTGCTCGTGGTGACCTCGTACTGGTACTTGTATGTCATCACGAAATCATCGCCATAGTCGTATGCAGGTGTCCAGGTGATGGTGAGAGCGACCTCGTCAGGCTTGCTCTCGTCGAGGATGACCACGTCCGAGGATGTGCTCATCTCCATTATGGCGTTGTAGTTGGACTTCTCATTGTCGATCTCGTGCCTGTCGCAGGAAGACACTGCGACAAGTGCGGCGAGAGCAAGAAGAGAAACTGATATTGTCTTTTTCATAACTTGTCGAATATTAATATCCCTCATTGTCAGGTGCAAGGTTAGGACAGAGTTCCATGTCGTGGGTAGGAACCGGGAAGAGGTACTGCCTGTCCGGGAAGACGCGCTTTGCGCCCTGCTGGCAGTAGCCGGCATCGAAGAGAGCCGAGAAGTCGGCAAGCCCGTCCTCGTCGATTGCCGGAGTCATTGCCCAGAACCACAGGCCCTTGTCCACGACCTTCTCCTTGAGGTCGGTGTAGAGGGTGATGTAGTTGTAGCTGTTGAGCGCCTTGGAGGCGAGCTTCCAGCGGATCAGGTCGTAATATCTGAGACCTTCCAGGGCGAGTTCCATGCGGCGCTCGATCCTGACGGCCTTGCGGAGGGTCGCCTGGTCAGATGCAGTCACTGCAGGGTAGAAAGATGTGGATGCAACGCCGACGCCATAGGCTCTTGCACGTACCTGATTGATTGCGTCACGCACGGAGTCGTCGATGTCGCCAAGCTCGATCTTCGCTTCTGCATACATCAGAAGCACATCCGCATATCTCATCATAAGGTAGTCCGGAGCAGCCTGCTTTCCGTTGTCGAGCCATGTCTCGTCGACTCCCTTCTTCTGAAGAAGACCGTTGAATGAGGCATACTGGTTCACAGCACGGGTGTCATTGTTGGTTATGGTGGTGCCGTCGGACTTGGATACCTTCGTCGCGGTAGGACATGGGTCGAATGTGACGCCGCAATGCATGGTGCCGAACTCGACGATCGTCATTGTACAGCGCGGGTCGCGGTTCTTGAACGGTTCGCGCGGGTTGAACAGCGGGCTCTCGTCAATCGGCAGTCCGTCGGTGCAGAGATACGATGCGAGAAGGTCCCATGAAGGGTTGTAGGCAGCATATCCACCGGCATTGCGAGGAAGGGTGTTGTTGACTGTCGTCTGGTCAAGGACGATGCTGTTGGAAATCGACCTCGGGATGTAGAATATCTTCTCGTCAAGCACTCCGGCATTCTGGTCGAAGATCTTGGAATAGTCTGACTCGAGGGAGTAGACCTTGAGGTCCATGCATGCCTTGGCAGCCTCCGCCGCGATGGAATAGTCACCGAAGAAGAGTGCATAACGTGCCTTCATGGCGAGGGCTGCACCCTTTGTGGCATGCTGGAGGCCAGTGTATGACACAGGAAGGTACTCCGCTGCAAAGTCGAAGTCCTCATACATCTTCTCCTTCACCTCTGCCTTCGGGGTGCGTCCCATGTTCTCGGCATCTGTGATGGTCATCGTGCCCTCCATGTAAGGGACGTCTCCGAAGAAGAACATGAGGTCACCGTACTTGCAGGCCCTGCAGAAGCGCGCCTCAGCCTTGTAGCGGTTGATCACTGACTCTGCCACGCCGGCTTCCTCAGCCCTGTGGATGTTCTCCAGCATGGTGTTGGCGCGTGCGACGAGCTTGTACGACTGCTGCCATGCGGCATAGACCTGCCAGGTCTTGCCGTCGATGTTGCCATCGAGGATCACGGCGCGGTTGGTATTGCGGTATGTGAAGTTGTCAGACCATCTTTCCATCTCCTCGAAAGGTTCTTTCCAGTAGCCGAGGATGTAGAATTCCCTGGCTGCCTGCTCGAGCTCGGTCTCCGTGGTGTACCAGCTCAGGCTGCTGCCCTGAGACTTCGGGGTAAGGTCCATTGAAATGCAGGAAGACACTGCAAGAGCAAGACATGCGGTGCATGCGGCTATGTTGAATATTCTTTTCATATGTCTTCTCAATTAAAATTTGATGGATACGCCTCCGAGAACGGAAGTGGTGATTGGATATGATGTCGTTCCCATCTCAGGATCCCATCCGTGAGGGTAGTTGCTGAGGCAGAAGAGGTCTGATGCGCTCGCATAGATCCTCACGCGGCTCATCTTGACGCGGGACGTGATCCTCTCCGGAAGCGTGTACCCGAGAGTGACGTTCTTCAGGCGGAAATACGCGCCGTTGAAAAGCCAGTATGACGAGTAGGTGTAGTTGTTGGAGATGCCCACCTTGGTGAGGCGCGGATATGTCGCGGCGGCATTCTGTTCTGCGGTGTTGAACGGGCTCCAGTAGTTGTCGTCTATGATTGCAGGGATGTTGCCATAGTTGTCACGGAGAGGCTGCACCATGACTGAAGAGATGTACGAGTCCTGCTTGCCTATGCCCTGCCATGCCATGGAGAAGTCGATGCCCTTCCATGCGCAGCTGAATGTACCGCCGTACTGGAAGCGAGGCATGGAGTTGCCAAGGACGGTCTTGTCATAGGAATTGATCTCCCCGTCAGGCTCTCCGTCAGGGCCTGAGATGTCGCGGTACTTGAGGTCGCCGACAGTGACCGTGCTGGCTGTCTTCGCCGAATTGTCGACCTCCTCCTGGGTCTGGTAGATGCCGTCGCAGATGTAGCCGTACCATGAGTTGTAGAGCTCACCTTCGCGCTGGATCTTGGAGCCGCTGATGATGTCGGCGTTGTTGAGGCTGACTATCCTTGAGAGGAAGTCGGAGAAATTGGCCGTGATGTTGTATGAGAAGTCGCCCTTGCGGTCGTTCCACCCAAACTCAAGGTCGTAGCCATGAGTGGCCATCTTTCCGGCATTCGTCGACGGATTGCTGTAGCCCATGGTATACGGGATCTCTATCGACAGGAGCATGTCGTCAGTGGTCTTCCAGTAGTAGTCGCCGCTGAAAGTGAACCTGTTGTCGAAGAGGTTGATGTCGAGACCAAGGTCTGTCGATGTGGTGGTCTCCCATGTTATGTCCTCGACTGCGAGGGTGCGGATTGCAGCAGTCTTGTCTGACTCGACCTCCCCTCCGTTGTAGAAGAGGGCTGTGCCGAAGGTCATGAGGGACATGTACGGGAAGTAGTTCGAGCCGATTCTCTCATTGCCGAGCTGTCCCCAGGATGCACGGAGCTTGAGGAATGAGAGCCAGTTGGAGGTCGATGCCATGAAAGGTTCCTTGGAGATCACCCAGCCGGCTGACACTGAAGGGAATGTACCCCAGCGGTACTGCTTTGCGAAACGTGACGATCCGTCATGACGGATATTGGCCTGGATGAGATAGCGTCCGTCGTAGTCGTACATCAGACGGCCGAACACCGAGTTGGAGGTGTATTCGCTTGCGCTTCCGCTGTTAGACATGAAGTCCGCCGTTCCCATCGAAAGATAAGGGTACTGCGACAGCTCGAGCTGGTCAGCGACGGCTGACAGGTTCTCAGACTTCATGATATATCCTTCGTATCCGGCCATCGCGCTGAAATTGTGGGCCTTGCCGAATGTGTGGTGATAGTTGGCAAGGATCTGAGAGGTGATGGTATAGCTGTCGTTGCGGGTCTCTGTGAGCTTGTTGGTGGAATACGTGGTGCCGCCGCCCTCAAGGTATCCTCCGATTACGTCAGGGTCATCCATAGTGGTATAACAGGTGGCATACTGCATCTGCTTGGCCTTTGTGTAATTGATGAAAGGAGACACAATGGCCTGGAGGCTGAGTCCCTTGACAGGCTTGTACTCGAGCATGCCCTTGCCGCCGATCTGCGTGCTCCATGCATTGTACTCGCCGCTTGTCTTGAGAAGGGCGTAAGGGTTGGCACCTGACTTTCCTTCGGCATAGCGTCCGTCATCCCATACCGCTGCATAGACAGCAGGCATCTTGCGCATGTCCGAGAACGGGTCGTAGACAGGACGCTGGTTCCTTCCGCGGCGGATGTTGACGTCGAGAGAGGCATTGAGCTTGTCCTTGATGATGACGAAGTCGGTGTTGGAGCGGAACATGAAGCGTTGGAACCTGCGGCCGTCATAGAGAGCGTTGACATCATCGTACGACAGGGAGACCTTTGTACGGACAGAGCTGTTGCCGCCGGCAAGGCTCACCTGATGGGTCTGGCGTGGAGCGCAGGAATTCATCATCATCCCGCGCCAGTCAGTTATAGGATAATGGTTGGGATCGGTGGCATTGTATTTCACCCAGTTCTTTACCTGGTCGGATGAATACTGCTGGAAGAACCCTGCAGTAGGGTTGTCGTTGTAGAGAAGTTCGTTGTACATCTCGAGGTAGCGGGTGACGCCGACCATGTCCGGCTCGGCGGTAGGTATCTCAAGGCCGAACTCTCCGGAGTATGTCAAGCTCATCTTGGACTCCGCACCACGCTTGGTAGTGATGAGGATGACTCCTGACGCAGCCTTGGATCCATAGATCGAGGCTGCTGCGGCGTCCTTGAGGACCGACACGCTTGCAACGTCCGAGGAGTTGACATAATCGATGCTGCTGCACGGCACTCCGTCGACGATTATAAGAGGGCTGGAGTCGTCGATTGTGGTGATACCGCGCACGCGGATACTGCTTGCAGATGCGCCAGGGGCCGAATTGTTGCGGGTTACCATGACACCGGCAAGTGATCCCTGAAGGGCCGTCGACAGAGTGGTCGTCTTCTTTGACTCGAGGACTTCGCCCTTCACAGCAGAAACTGCTCCGGTAAGGTCTTTCTTACGCACGGTGCCATAGCCGATCACGACGACCTCGTCGAGCAGCTTGGTGTCAGGAGTGAGGGATATCTCGAGGAAATTCACTTTCCCGACCTTCACCGTCTGCACGTTGTAGCCAATAAACGACACCTCAAGGACTGAGCCTTCAGGTGCATTGAGGGAGAACTTTCCGTCAATGTCGGTTATCGTTCCCTGATTTGTCCCCTGCACTATCACTGATGCGCCCGGGAGTGGCTGTCCGGTCTCATCCTTCACGACACCGGATACATCGATGCCTGAAGCAGGGACAGCCGCGGCCCACGCACCTGCGGCTGCAATCAGCAGGCACAGTGAGAGGAATGCTTTCTTGAAGAATTGCGGTTTCATCTGTTGTTTGTATTTATGTTATCTGATTTTCACTCTTGACAGCGGAGTCCATCCATAGGCGTTGACCCTGTCGGCCGATACGGCAATCTCAAGACCGGGCCGGCAGTCTTCGGTCCTGTCTATTATCGCCACTCCCCAGGTGTAGGTCCCCTGTGGAATATCATCCACCTTGAATTCAAAGTCATAGGAGGTCCGGGATCCCATGATCCACTCCGACGGTTCTGCAGCGTCGTCCACATATACACGGACCGGCTTCCCGTCGGAATCGAGCAGTGCAAGTGCCGGCTTGTAACGGTAATTCCACTGAGGTATGTTGTTGGGACAGTACCCCCATCCGAGATTGTCCCAGGTATGGCTGACATGAATTGTCCTTCCGCGCCTGGCCTTTGCCGGCACGGTCACGCTGGAAGGATAGAGGCGATAGCCTCCCTCAGCGACAAAGGACTTCACGAGATCGAATGTCTGGGTGAACCATGAGCGGGTTTCATCGTTGACACGGTAGTCCATGGTGTTGGCATGAGCTTCCCGCGCAGCCTCGAACTCGCCCCTGCGGACGTCTTCAGAGTGTCCCTCGCGATATTTTCCGCACGGGTCCATCCAATAGCGGTGATGGGCGGCAGTAATCCATCCGCCTTCGAATATTATCGGGCGCCTGAAATTCCATCTTGCGGCAAAATCCTTTTCCCACTTCTGATAGTAATCTGTCATCCCGAATGCGTCATGGCGCAGGCTGTAGCCCTTGTCTATGGCACTCACAAGCAGGGAATCCGTATCGGGAGCCACGTCCCCATAACTTTCTCCGTCCCCCACTCCTATGACGCGATGATAGTGGATCAGCAGCGGAACCTTTGTGAATGTCGAAGTGTAGAGAGTCGTTATCCAGTCGAACACAGCGTGCTTGTCTGCAGGGTCTGAATAGATCATCCCATGCGACTCGCCCCATTTTCCAAGACCGTATGCATCGATGAAGTCGACCTTGTCCGGATCATTGAAATCCTCGGCAAGGGCCCTTACGAAATTCTCATAATGCTTCTGGAACACAGGATCGTCAGGATAGGGGCTCTTGTGTCTTCCATTGCCGGAAGTATAGTAGGCAGCTCCGTCTTCTATGACGAACATTGGGGTGTTCTGCCCCTGGTCGCGTCCATCCACGACAATCCTGAATGCGAGCCTCATCCCACGGTCCTGCACCGACTTGAACAGCCGATACACCCTGGAAGTCGAGTCCCTCCATGCATAGACTCCTTTCTGCGGCTCCAGCGACGACCAGCTTGTGCGGATATAGGCCGTGCCGGCATAGTCGCTCACTCTCACCGTTTCCCCGGTATTGGTCTTCATATGGTCATAGCCCTGCACATCCCAGAAGTCGTCATCCCATGTACGACCGAGGTACATGACCCAGCCGGAGAGCGGGTTTCGCAGGACCCTGACACTGTCAGGGGCGAACGACACTTTCACGTTCCTCGCCGGAGCAGAGGCGCTGGCGAGTGCCAGGACAAGACAAAGAATAATATGCGATACTCTTTTCATACTTCTCACTTGACCGTGACCGTGCCGACCTTGACCCATCCGTCCTTGGACAGGCTGTCGGACTTTACCGCCACATTGAGCCCTATGGCGTTGCCCTTGGTCGTGTCGACGAGCCCGAGGGCAAGCGTATATGTCCCTGCGGCGACTCCATCAAGGGTAAATTCAGTCTTGTAGGTCACAGGCTTGTCCTTAAGCCACTCGGAAAGGTCTGTGTCAGTGTCCACATACTCGAACCTGACGCCATCGGAAGAATCCAGCAGGGCTATTCCGACCTTGTATTTCTGGTTCCACTGCGGGATGTTGGTCGGGCAGTAGCCCCAGCCGAGGTTGATCCAGCGGTGGGTCACGCTGACACTGGTACCCGACTTTGCACTGACCGGCATCTTCACCTGATCAGGGTAAAGGCGGTAGCCTCCTTCCTCCACGAATTTCTGTACGAGTTCGAATGCATCTCCGAACCATGACTGCACTTCACCGTTGGTTCGGAAGTCCATCGAGTTCACACGCGCTTCCGCGGAAGCATCGTACTCACCCTGCCTGAGGGTCGCAGGCTGACCTTCGACATATTTTCCGCATGGGTCCAGCCACCACCTGTGAGTGTTGAGCACCCATCCGCCTTCCATTATTATAGGACGCTTGAAGTTCCACTCTGCAGCAAAGTTCTTCTCCCATGTCTGATAGTACCCGGTCATGCCGAAGGCGTCATGGCGCAGGCTGTATCCCTTGTCCTGGATGGCGCTCCTAAGCATAGGCTCCGTATCCTCCGACACACTTCCCCACGCCCCAGTGTTCTGGTCACCTATGAGACGGTGGTAGTTGATTACAAGTGCAATGTTCTTGAACTCGCTGGAATAAAGGTTTGTTATCCAGTCGAAGACAGCCCTCTTGTTGGAATTGTCCTTATAAATGAGTGTATGACCTTCACCCCACTTGCCGAGACCGTAGGCATCGATGAAGTCGACCTTGTCCGGGTCGTCGAAGGCCTGGGCGAATGCATGGATGAACTTGGCGTACTTCTCCTGGAATATCGGGTCATCAGGGAAAGGAGACTTGCGCACGGTATTGCCGTTGTCAGAGTACCACTCTGCTCCGGCATCGAACACATACTGCGGGGTGTTCAAGGCCTGGTCACGGCTGTCCGGATAAATCCTGAACGCCATCCGCAGCCCACGGTCAAGGCAGCTCTTGACGACCTTCGAGAACGATGAAGTCGGAGAATCCCATGCATAGACGCCCTCTGAAGTCTCGAGCTTTGCCCATGGAATCCTCATGTAGGCTATCGAGGCATAGTCGCTCACACGGACTGTCGTGCCGTCGGACGTCGGCATCTCATCGTATTTCTCACTCGCCCAGAAAGTGTCATCCCAGCTGCGCCCGACATAGAGTGCCCAGCCGGTGAGAGGATTCCTTATCACGGAAGTCCTGTCAGCGACTATCTTGACAGTCTGGTATGAAGTCTCATCTGATGGAGAGTCCGGATTCTCCCCTTTGCATGCGCTCAAGGCAAGAATGGTGGCGGCAAGAGCAAGCAGGCAGTCTTTGGTTCCAAGTGTCATTTGTCTTATGCAGTAAACGACACAAATATGAAAATTATAAAAACAAAATCCTTCCCATCTTGTACGGAAATGGTTTCATTTTGTCCAAACTGCCTTCTGGCTACCCCTGGTGCTTGAATTCCGAAGGTGTAAGGTCGAAATGTCTCTTGAAGCAGATGCTGAAATATTTCGGATTGGCGAAGCCTGTCATGTCGGAAATCTCCGCTATCGTAAGGTCAGAGTCGCGTAGCAGCTGGGCGGCCCTCTTGAGCCTTATGTCCATTATGAACTCCTTGATCGACATACCGGTGATGTCCTTTATCTTCTGGTAAAGCAGCGTCCTTCCGACGGCCATGTCAGAGACAAATTCGTTCACATCATATTCGTTGTTGTCGATATTCTTCTCAATGCACTCCATGGCGCGGCGCAACAGGTTCTCGTCCATGGACGTTATCGTGAGATTCGACGGCTCCGCAACATATTTCTTGCTGTAGAACTCGCGCATCTGCTCCTGGTTCTTCAGGAGGTTGTCCATCTGCTTCAGCAGGAAACCGACATCCACCGGTTTGTCAATGAAAAGGTTGGCACCACTCTCGAGAGCCCGTACCTTCGAATCATTTTCCCCGCCCTGTCCTGACAGGACAATCACCGGAATGTGGCTCGTCTTTATGTCCGCCCTGATGCGGCCGCACAGGTCGAAACCGTCCATCTGAGGCATGGCAAGGTCAGTGACTACAAGCTGCGGCTGGTATTTCTGGACCGCCCCGATGCCCTCTTCGCCATCATGGGCGGTATATACATTGTATCTCTCTGAAAGGCACTGCTTGAGGTAGCGTCGGAGAGCCGCGTCATCCTCGACGACAACTACTGTGTTTGCCTTTCGGGAAGACACTGCCTCAGACTCTTCATCAGACTCGCCGAACTCGTCGAGAAGATTGTCTATCTCAGCCTCGGCATAGTCGTACGCCGAATCCTCGGCATGTTCCACAACCTGTGTGGCCGTCTTGAGAGGTAGGCGTACCCTGAACGTCACTTTCATGTCAGAAGAATCAAGTGACACGCTGCCGCCTATGTTGTCCACGAGTTCCTTCACTATGGCGAGTCCGAGTCCCGTACTGCTTTCAATGCCACTGTCTTGGCCTGACGACTTGCTGAAGGCATCGAATATGGTCGCAGCCCTGTCTGCCGGTATCTCGACCCCGGTATTGGTGACATCGACTGTGACAACGCCGTCCTCTGACAAGGAGGATATCCTGACCCCTATGAAATTGCCTTCCGGAGTGTACTTGATTGCATTCGAGAACAGATTTGTGAATATCTTCTCCACCACATCCGGATCGAAAAGGACCTGGAGGCTCTCCTGCTGGGAAGCGAACTCCATCTCGATGTGCCTCTTGTTGGCATAGAACTCAAAGAGCGAGAAAATGTCACGAAGGAGCGCCACAAGGTCGCCCGGGCGCGGGTTCATTGTCAGTTTCTGACTTTCTATCTCCCTGAACTGCAGCAGCTGGCCGATGGTTCTCTGAATCCTGTTGACATTGTTCTCGACCATGTCCACATACTGTCTTGCCTCCGAATCCCCGGGAATCTTCTCCTTCATCTGGCGCAGGGGGCCGAGCACAAGCGTCAGAGGGGTTTTCAGATCATGCGATATGTTCGTGAAGAACTTCATCCTTGCCTGGTCGAGCTCGCGTGCATTGCGTTCCTTCATCTTCTCCACTTCCAGCTGCTGACGCAACAGCCTCCTTGCTGTAAAGAAATGCCATGTCGCGTATGCAATGGCGCAGACAAGAAGCAGGTAGACCAGATATGCGAACTGCGAGGCAAAAGGTGACGGTCTGACACGGAAATGGAGGGCAGCGGTCTCATCCCCCCACACGCCGTCGTTGTTGGAGGCTCGGACCTCGAGTACATAGCGTCCGGCAGGAAGCCCGAAGAACTGCACGGCCTTCTGCATCGCGGGCAGCGTGACCCACTTGTCAGACAATCCCTTCATCCTGTAGGCAAAGCGGTTGTTCTCGGATTTCAGGTAACTGTTGCATGAGAAGCGCACCTCTATGTTGTTCTGGCGATGGGACAGTTTCAGGACAGCATCTTCGTCCATTGCCGAGACGCTGCAGTCGAGAGGAGATCCTTTCGCACCTGGTGGCATGACACGGTCATTGACAAGAAGGTCCGTAAAGTATACCCGAGGTTTTACGGAATTGAATCTGACCGTCCCCGGATTGAACATCAGGAATCCATCCGTCGATCCGAACAGCAGGCTGCCCTGGGAAGTCTTGAAGCAGCTGCGTGCATAGAATGCGCCACAATGGGAAGGGTTGTCGATCTGAGACCTCTGAAGGGTACCGTCTGCAAAGACATACAGTCCGTCATTGGTGCTGAACCAGACGCTCGCTGTAGGCTCGTCCTCAAGAATTCCGAACACACTTTTCCCGTTCAGAGAATTCCCGTCCTGAGCTGCAAACGGGCCATATGTACCATCTGGAGAAAGCCTGTTGACTCCTCCTCCCCTGGTTCCGAACCATATGCTCCCGTCAGAAGCGGCGCACACAGAACAGAGGTTGTCAGCAGAGTAAACCCCCGTCTGTGTCAGATGGCTGGAAACCACTCTGCAGGTTTCAGGGTCCAGCTCATACGCACCGCTGTGGGTCACTACCCACAGCCTCCCACGGTGTCCCATGAACAGGGTCTCAGGTCTCATCCTGACCGTCTGGCCGGACTCGTCAGTCACAGTCATCAGCTCTGCGGTCTGGCCCCCTACCTCCATCCTCATCAAGCCGACGTCAGGGTCAGTCATCCAGAGGAACCTGCCGTCAAGCAGGAAATCATATGCGCTTATCACGGATTTGCCGTCGTCAAGGTACGTACATACATCCGTGAAGCGACTTGAACCTGGCGCAAGCTTCTGCACGCCTCCATTGAATGATGACACCCAGACTGTCCCGTCCTGTCCGATCGACAGGTGCTTTACCATATTGGATCTCAGTCCGCAGCCGTCCTGCTGAGTGTAGTAGCTGAAAGTTCCGTCCTGACGGTCCCAGATATTGATGCCGCCACCTTCCGTCCCTATCCATATCCGGCCGTCGGAGTCTTCGGCAAAACAACTCACGATAGGACTTGAAAGACTTCCAGACGCAGCCTTGAAGAATATCTCGACATCACCGTCAGACTCTGTACAATATGCAAGCTTACCCCCGTAGGTGCCGACCCAGACTCCCCCGTCGGGGTCCGGATAGATCGTCCAGACCGAATTGTTGGGGAGAGAAAACGGCTGTTGGAGATTGGAGCGGAGCAGTCTCGTGTCCCCAGTCATGGAATCTATCATAAGCAGGCCTGACTGGGTCGCCGTCCAGATGATTCCGGAAGCGTCAGCATAAAGTTCCTTTGCGCTCGAGACCTTCTCATACCCGGAAGGCAGGCTGAAATGGCGCATGAGAGAGCCGGCGTGGTCGTACTCGAACACTCCGTCCAGCAGGGTCAGCACATACACGGCCCCTGAGCACTCCTCCACATCCTTTACAGTGACTCCAGCGCCATCGATTGTCGTGAAATGCGAGTATGTCCCGTCGGAACGGTCCAGGCAGAAGACATCCCCACCTGATGCAACATAGACATGGCCGGAGGCAGACGACATGAGTGTGAGCGTGGAAGGGTCGCAGCCTTCAAGAGGGTAACTGCTGACTTCACCCGACTTCAGGGAGCAGACGACGCCGTCAAGAATGAACCACAACGTCCCGTCCGGAGTTGCAGCCATCGGGCCTATGTTGCCGGGAGTCTCGGCCATGAAGCTGTCAGTCCTGTAGTCATACCTGACCAGTCCTCTGTTGGAGGCGACATAGAGATTGCCCTCCGCATCGCATGCCACCTGACCGAAATTCCAGTTCGACTCCGGGCGCATGGAAGATATCCTGCCATCGACACGGTCGAACGAGTTCCCATTATACATATAGACAGCATCGTAGCTGCTGAACCACATCCTTCCTACGCGGTCCTTGGCAATGCTGTGGATGCCTCCATAGTAGGAAGTCTCCGGCATGGTGTGGAAACGGTACTGCTGGCTTTCAAGAATGCCGGCAGCGGCTGCATGCATCCAGGCAAGGGCAGACAGACAGATGAGAATTATTTGGCGCAGATGTCCTGTCATGAAGAGCTCTATCTGATTTCTGCCACAAAAGTAGGGAAAAATCCGGAGTTCCAATGCTCCATGAACTCCGGCATGATGGCATTGTCAGAAGATTTTGTCAGGTCGGTGTCAGAAGACAACCGGTACATAGTCTCAGCCACCCTTGACGGCAAGCCATACCCTTACTCCACCATCCGCCACGAAGACATCCTGCGCGGCGGCACCCTCGTCCTCCACATGGGGTCCGAGCCGGGAGACTGGGGCCGGGAGATGGCTGCGCAGGATATACAGGGAAAATTTACAGGGAAATTGAAATGCCGCCCAGGACAGTTACCTTAGGTTCAGGAAAGCCAAGCATTGTCTGATATTCCTGTCCGAGAAGGTTGTCGGCCCTTGCGAATACCTGCATCCATCTGCTCACATGATATCCTATCCTGCTCTTGAGGTCTATGTAATCCTCTTTGACAGGGTCATCGCCTGTCGAGAGATAAAGCCCTCCGATTGACATCATACCAAGGTTCAGGGTAAACTTACCGGGATTCCAGTTGCCTCCAATGTACAGCTTGCTTTCAGGCGCACCTGTATAGATGGTGTCCATATGCAGGAAACTGTAGTTGGCATTGAACGAGAGTGAACGGGTGACTCTATAGTCAGCGCTCAGCTCTACTCCTGTGTTTGCAAATTCTCCTACATTCTGGTTCTGTCTCTTTCCATTGAATGGAACTGCCTCGATGATGTTGGAGCCTTTTGTATAGAACACGCTTGCCTCGACATTGAGACCTCCGTCAAGGAAATGATGGCCAACCGTGAAGTCATAGCTCCAGGCTTCCTCCGGGAGCAGGTCCTCATTGGCAGATACATACATATATAGTTCTCTCATGTTAGGCATTCTGAAGCCTTTTGACGCAGACAGCTTCAAGGTTGTATTCCTTTCCGGCATGAATGATACACCCACCTGAGGAATCCATTCAATGCCATAGGCGCTGTGGTTGTCCATGCGAATACCGGCATTGAGCATGAACTTGCCAAGAATCTGCTGGTCGAATATATATACGGCCTCTTCATTAAGTCTCTTGTGGTCGGCGTAGATTTCGGTCGTTGGATTTCGGTATGCGTTTCCGCCGTAATAGAGCAGGTCAGTTCCTGCAGTCAGAGTGTTGCCTGCGAAGAGCAGGACGGACTGGTATGCCGAAACGCCAGCTGTGAAATCCAGTCCATGGAAGAGGTACGGCTGAGGCGTACCGCCCTCGGTATGGCCGTCATTGATGATGTGGTTTCCCCAGTTGTAATAGATGTCGATATTGCCGCTTGTCCTGTCATAGCTGTTTTCAATCGAGGCTCCGACCATACCTCTGGTCACATCTGCTGTCCCGTCAATCATTGGGCTGCTGACTGTTCCTGGGTTCTCGGAATAAGCGTTCATGAGACTGATGTTTGCTCCGATCGTCCACGCATCGGTTATTTTATAACCGACCTTTGCCATGCCGCTCTTCGAATTGAAGGCGGAGTTCTCTCTGTGGCCGTCCGTCCGGTCATAGCCAAGGTTGACTGTCGCAGTGAATTTTCCCTTGCGGTAATTGTCAGAAATGTTTGTCCTGAATGTTCCGTATGACCCTCCAAGGAGTTTCATGTCAAAGGAGTTCCCATCGGCCGCAGGCTTCCTTGTTATGATGTTGATGGCTCCGCCCATGGCATTGGATCCGTAGAGGACAGAAGCTGCACCTCTTGCGATTTCCACTCTCTGGGCATTTGCAGCCATGTATTCGTCAGCTACAGGGTGGCCATAGATGGACTCGAACTGTGGGTGGCCGTCAATAAGGATGAGGACCCGTCCACTTCCTGCCCCGAAACCTCTGAGTGAGATTGCTCCGGCAGCGCCATTGGATACGCCGTAACCTGTGACACCTCTGCTTGTCACAAAAAGACTTGGGACCTGCTCCATAAGCACAGGCATGATGGCATTGTCATCACTGTTTTCGATTTCCTGTCTTTCCACGACAGAAACAGGGACTGGAAGAGCGTCCCTTAAAACAGATTTTCTGGTCCCCGTAGCGACAGAGGAAGACAGGGTATCTGACATCTCCTGGGCAGACAGCCCGAGAGGAAGGCCTGAAAGCAGCATCATGGTTACTGCCGATTTGATTGATCTCATCATAAATTTCGCTGATTTTTCACACTTGCAAAGATGATGTTATTTAATGAGAGCCATTTTGCTGAAAATTCCATTTTATTTTGCTGAAAATGTCATTATTTTTGCTGAGAATTTCAAATGTTATATGCGCAATATGAAGGACTCAAGAATCATAGAGTACAATGGCATATCATTCTCGTGCATACACAATAACAATATCAGGGAGACTTTCTCCTTGTCAGACCATGCCCTTGTCTATCTGTCAAGTGGAAGTCTTGAAATATCAGATCATGACAATACAGTCCGTATGACACCTGGCGAATGTGTCTTCATCAGGAAAGACTGCTCCGTTACGCTCACCAAGTCCATGGGACCTGACGGCAGCCCGTTCAAGTCAATCATGATTGTGTTTGAACGAAAATTCCTTTTCAGATACTACAGGAGCATAAAGTCAGAACATATCGATGCAGAGAGATCCTCATCCCCCATAATGAGGATTCCCTCAAGACCGGACACAGTAAGCCTGTTCACATCCCTGATGCCGTTCTTCTGGTCAGAGGACAAGCCATCTGAGGACTGGGTCATCGGCAAGAAGACGGAAGGCCTTGACTGCATTCTGAGAACAGACAGCAATGTCTATGCTTCGCTGTTCGACTTTTCAGGCAGGTGGAAGATAGACCTTGCTGCCTTCATGGAGGAAAACTACACTCAGAATCTGTCTCTTGAAGAATTAGCCAACTATACAGGTAGAAGCCTGTCGAGCTTCAACAGAGACTTCAGGAAGATATATGGAACTCTCCCGCAAAAATGGATTATCTCCAGACGTCTTGAAAAGGCACGGTCGCTTCTTGCAGAATGTCCCATAAGAGTACAGGATGCCATGGCGGAAGCCGGATTCACAAACCTGTCACACTTTTCCCGAGTATATAAAGAAAAGTACGGACATTCACCAAGCGAAGAATTCATGTTTTCTATGCAAAGTCGTGAACAGCAATCAAATGCTTTACCGGAAAAATAATTGGAAAGTTTACAGTATATTTATATCATGAGACATTTCACTATTCTTGCCGCAGTCCTCGTCATGGCTGCAGGCTGTGCGGCCCAGGGGGCGCAGAAAGTCATTCTTGACACAGACCTCGGCAACGACGTCGACGACGTGCTTGCAATCGACATCATGCACAAGTTTGCCGACGAAGGCAGATTGCAGATTCTCGCCGTCATGACCAACAAGGACACGCCGCAGGCCCCGGAGCTCGCGGATATCCTCGACACATGGTACGGCCGGCCTGAGATTCCAATCGGAAAAGTCACTGGCGGAGTCACAGGCGGCAGCGCCGACGACTATGCACTGAAGGTCTGCTCGATGACTTCCGAGGACGGCAGTCCGCTCTTTGAGCGCAACCATTCCGGCGACTTCCCGGACGCCGTGACGCTCTACAGGCAGATTCTCTCGGAGCAGCCGGACCACAGCGTCGTCATAGTGTCGACGGGATTCTCCACCAACCTTGCCCGTCTGCTCGCTTCCGGACCGGACCGGTACTCGAAGCTCTCCGGACGGGATCTCGTGGCAAGAAAGGTAAGCCTTGTCTCCTGCATGGCCGGAGGCATATCCAATCCCGATGCCCGTGAGTACAATGTGGTGCAGGACATCCCATCTGCCCAGGAACTCTTCAAGAACTGCCCCGTGCAGGTCGTGATGTCCCCGCAGGAGCTGGGCCAGAAGATACGCTACCCTGCATCCTCGATAAGCGGAGATTTCGACTGGGGAGTGGAGCATCCTATGGTACAGTGCTATGTAAGCTACAAGCAGATGCCTTACGACAGACAGACATGGGATCTTACATCAATGCTTTACGCAGTTGAACCAGAGTATTTCACTATCTCCGAACCGGGCACCATAGAAGTCACAGACGAGGGCTGCACCCATTTCACCCCGTCGGAGTCCGGTCAGCACCGCTATATCTCCGCCGACGATGAGCAGGGCAGGGCAATCCTCGCCCGCTTCATCGAGATCATCACCCGCAAGCCTGCATCAATCAAGTAAATTTGGGTGATCAGAAGTTCTGCAGAGAAGATTGGATAATAGAAAAAAAGCTCACCGCCTGGCAGTCCCTTTCCCTATTCCCTGCCCTACCGAGGCTCACCGCAAAGTCTGATTCTGTCAATTCGTTCGTGCCTTACCTTTCCGTTTGTGCTGCGATAACGGAATACTGCTTGCATTTTTTACAAATATGGTCGTGGCGAAATCAGCTTTCCCGGAGGATAACAAGTTGAAAGTTTGCAGTGTGTCCATGCCTGTTCAAGCCGTGGAGGTCATCTATTTGACATACAGCGTATTACATCAGAAGCCTGCTCGAATTTGAAGCAGGCTTCCTGCATAACGCACTATCTGTCAGGCATATAGCCACCACGCCTAAATTAGCCTTAGCTCCCGACTTACACCCGACGGTGGTTTCTTGATGTCGCGGTATGTAGGAGGCCCTTGATTACACACGATGGTGGTTTCTGATGGTCGCGGTGTGTGGGAGACGTCTGATTGCACATGGCGTTGGTTTCTTGATATTCGCGGTGTGTGAGAGGCCCTTGATTACACACGATGGGCGTCAGTTCTGTTCAAGGTTAATTCCAAGTCCGAGACCTTGAACACTGATTGTCCATTACGGGTATCTGCAGTTCGTTTTCCGTGTTCAAGGTATCAGGTATAAAAATAGACCTTGAACATAATCGGAGGTCAATTTTAGCAGTCAAATGGACTTGAGTATATGACAGCAAACCAAAATGGCTTTTCCGTACC
>R20__coassemble_489_pt1 | contig 28782 bp, 20 predicted proteins | sample R20__metabat2_low_PE_021 | metagenome-assembled genome bin R20
AGTCTATCGTGTATGACTTCATCCTTATGTTTGGCTTGACCTCCTTCATGATGGCATCGAGGTTGTCGATGTCGTAGGACGCGATGCGGTAGTCCTGGATCGCAGAGTTGATCCTGCCGTTGATATTCTCGGTCGCATCGACGCCGAGAGGCTTCTCGGAGAACGTCTCCGCCGTGACGTTGCGCGTCGCTGAGTCGAGGGCCGAGATGCTGAGGACGGCATCGAGTCCCATGGCCTTCATGTTGGCCTTGAGGGTGTCGACCTCGAGCATCGAGAAGTCGACGTACTTGATGGTCTTGGAGTCCTCGAGGGCAGGAATCACGATACCGGACTTGTCGACTACGGCTATGGTCTTCGCCTCCTCCTTTGTCCCCATCATGATCAGGGTCGGAAGAAGGCACATCGCTGCGAAGAGTATCGGGCCGAGGAAAGTGATGATGAGGAATGACTTCTTCTTGACGCGGGTCCTGTATTCGCGGCCAATGACAAGGCTGATGATATGTGGATTCATGGCTTATTCCTTTACGAGTTTGATGAAGATGTCATTCATGCGCGGAATCAGCTCCTTGAAGGAGTTGACAGCGACGCCGGTGCTGAGGATGGCGCTGAGCGCATCGTTGGCGGTAATGCCCTCGCAGAGCGAAAGGACGGCCATGCGGCGCGGAGCCGCAGTATCATCGTCAGAGAGGATGTCGAAGACTCCCTGCGCAGGGCTGAGGGCGCCCTCGGAAGTGTAGACGAGCTCGATGTTGTTGTTGCCGAAGCGGCGGCGGATCTCGTCGACGCCTCCGGTCACCACCAGTCTGCTCCTGTTGATGAGGGCTATGTTGTCGCAAAGCTCCTCGACAGACTCCATGTTGTGGGTCGAGAGGATGATGGTCGCCCCCTCGTCCCTGAGGCGCAGGATCTCGCCCCTGATGAGTTCGACATTGACAGGGTCAAAGCCGGAGAACGGCTCGTCGAGGATCATCAGAGACGGCTTGTGCACGACCGTCGTGATGAACTGGATCTTCTGGGCCATGCCCTTCGAAAGTTCCTCTACCTTCTTCTTCCACCAGTCCTGGATGCCGAAACGCACGAACCACTCCTTGAGCTCGCGCTGCGCATCGCGCGCGCTCATGCCCTTGAGCTGCGCGAGGAACATCGCCTGCTCTCCGACCTCCATCTTGCGGTAGAGGCCCCTCTCTTCCGGCATGTAGCCTATCTTCTCGACATCCTTCTGGGTGATCGGCACGCCCTTGAAGAGCACCTCTCCTCCAGTAGGGATGGTTATCCTGTTGATGATGCGGATGAGGGTCGTCTTGCCAGCACCGTTAGGTCCGAGAAGCCCGAAGATCTTGCCCTCCGGGATGTCCAGGGACACATCGTCAAGCGCGACCTTCTCGCCGAAGGTCTTGCTGACATTTTTGCATTCTATTATTCCCATAATTGAATTTTTGGGGAAATTTAGATAAATTTTATCGCTTTACAACAATTTATACTCAATAATTGAGGATTTTAGTCACGAGTTCCACAAGCAGGGTGCCCGGCTCCGTCTCCGAGCTGACGTCGCCTCCCTTGCCCTTGAAGTCATACTCCTGCAGGAGGGTGATTATCGCCATGCACTTCTGGACAGGATAGTTTCGGACTGCCGTGTCATACTCTCTGAAGAAGTAAGGATTAACTCCGAGCACCCTTGCCTTGGCATCGGGAGCAGGGTTGCGGTCCTTCATCATGAGGGCCTCGTACTTCAAGATGCGGTAGAAGTGGGTGAAGAGAGCGCTGACCGCCATCGGCATCGCGAACTTCGACGCGTCGCCGAGGCGCGTCGCTATCTTCACGGCCTTCGGAGCGTTGTGCATCGACAGTTCCTTCGTGAGTTCGAATATGCTGTACTGGCGGCTTATGCCGACATTCTTCTCAATATGCTCAGGAGTTATGTCGACGGTACCCTCCGGGAGGGCCTTGACAAGCTTGTCGGTCTCTATCGCTATGGTACCAAGGTTCACGCCTGCATACTCCCCCAGCAGCTGGGCTGCGGCAGGGTTGATGTTGAGACCTCTCCCATGGTAGTAATTTATGATCCAATTGGCTATCTCATAGTCTCTGACAAGCGGGCTGTCGACCACCACGCCTACCTTCTGGGCACTCTTGTAGAATGCCTTGCGCTTGTCCACGGAAGCTCCGTGCATCAGCACCACAAAGACAGTTGAGTCCAGAGGATTGGCACAGTACAGGGCAAACTGCTCTATGTCCTTCATCATCTGCGCCTCCTTGACCACGACCAGCTGGCGGTCTGCCATCATCGGATAGCGGCGTGCCGCTGAGATGACATCGTCCGCACTGACATCAGCGCCGTAGCATATCGTCTGGTTGAAGTCCCTCTCGCTCTCGTCGAGGCAGTTGTCGATAATCTCCTGACAGACAAGGTCCGGATAGTAAGGTTCCTCCCCCATCAGCAGATACACCGGCTTGAAGATGCCGCCCCGGACATCCCTTATGATCTCGGCGCACTGCGCGCCCACATTTACCTGAGTCTTTGCCATAAATCTTTCAAAGATAGCATTTTTTCAGGAAACAGCCGCAAAAAGGAACAGCCATTGTTTCTGAGGTACACGACAAAAGCCCTGACTGCTTAATGGTAACAATCAGGGCTCGGCTAAAAGCGGAGAGAAGGAGATTCGAACTCCTGAACCGCTTTGGACGGTCACGCGCTTTCCAGACGCGCCTCTTCAGCCACTCGAGCATCTCTCCTTTGGGACTGCAAATATAAGACATTTCGGGATACCTGCAAAAATTATCGTTAACTTTGTCGCATGATTGAGAAAGGAATCATGGAGCAGGCATACTGCTTCTTCCATCAGAAATGGACGGTATATGACGGCAAGTCGAGCGAGAGGCAGCGCGACGACATAGAGTATGCGATAAGCAGTTATGTCGATGCGATGAGCCCGGAACTCTACGGACTTCTGTCGGACGGCAATCCCGAGTTCCTGAGAGACCATTCCTCGTTCAGGTCAGACATGCAGCACGCGCTTGCAGTCCTGTCCGGCAATTTCATTTGATTTTGTACCGTAAAGTGCGTATTTTTGATACCCGTACAAAAAGCACGCACATGATACGGAAAGCACTCATCTCAGCAGCCGCAGCCGGATTCCTTGGCATTGCGGCACTCGCCCAGACAGGCACCGAAGGGTACTACAAGGATCTCTTCATGGACAGCGGCATCTATTTGACCTCACGGCAGAGAGATGCACTTCCCTGCGCCGAAGGGCTTGGCCTCAGCATGGAAGAGTTCGTCTCGGCGTCCCACAAGGCCGCCGACAGCACGGCAATCACGAGCAGGGACACCATCCTCCAGTCATACATGATTGCAGGCAACCCTCTCGACGAGAACGGAATCCTCCTGTACCCCGACGGATCGCCGAGGTTCCGGATGATCTATATGAACGGGGGACGCGCCAACTCCCATGGACGGTCGCTGACCGAGGAGGGCCGAGGCAACATAAGACAGTTCATCAAGGGCGGAGGCAGTTATGTAGGGTCCTGCGCAGGGGCATTCATTGCCAGCTCGGCGATATGGAACCGCAAGAAAGACTCCCTCGAGGCTTACCCAAACTATCTCCACATATGGCCAGGCTATACCACATCCACAGGGCTTGACAACAACCAGACCACTATGACGATACCGGAGGACTCCCCTCTCCTGAAATACTATGACTTCGGAGGAGACGGTCAGGTCGACAGCGTCCGCCACAACGGAGGATGCTTTGCCAACACGGAGCACAACTGGCCAGAGGATACCGAGATCCTCGCATACTATGAGACGACCGGAAGGGGCTTCAAGTATGACCTTACCGGGAAGGTCAGCATCTGGTCATGGAAAGAGAATGCCGGTACGGGACGCATCGTCAGCTGCGGCTCCCATCCTGAAGGAGTGGAAGACGGAGAAAGATACGACCTGATGTGCGGCATGGTACGCTATGCACTCGAAGGGTGCGGCGCTCCGGCAGTGAAGTCAGAGCTGAAGAGCGACGAGGAGATTGTGATGAAAGCATCGACGCTTGATGACAAGCCGGACAGCACGATGATTGGAGACCTCCAGTACCACCACTTCACCATCGAGGTGCCGAAGGGCTGCAGGAGCCTCACGGTCACCCTGTCCTCCCTGAAGGGCTGGCGGGACTTTGACATGAGCCTCTTTGCGCGCAAGGGAGACTTCGCGTTCGAGAGCGGGGCACAGTACTCACGCACAGGCAATGGGTTTGACAAGACGCTCAGGATCAGCAAGCCGAAGGCCGGCACATACTACATCTCCGTGCGTTGCGACACCACGGTGGACAGTGTGGAGACAGCCTACGGCACGCAATACTGCGGCCGTCTCGACGTGCTCAACGGGGTTCCATACAAGATCAAGGCAACAATAGAGTAAAATCATATGAAAAGAGCGATTCTTATTCTCAGCGTATTTGTCTCCCTGACCCTTTCGGCATGGGAGAGGGAGTCCATATGGCCGAAAGGCAAGATGCCAGACGCCCAGGACCATCAGATAGCGGCGATGACCGACGAGGCCGGGCGCGACGACTTCAAGCCGGCAAAACACAGGACTGCCTACCTCGAGTGGTTCGAGGCTCCGGCAGAAGATGTGAAGACTGGGGCATGCATGATCCTCATTTCCGGAGGCTCGTATCAGAACTGCTGCGACGTGAACCTCATCGAATACTGGCACAAGGAGCTCACCAGGCTCGGCATCCAGTGCGTCAACTTCGTCTACAGGACCCCGCGTCCTGTGGGGCTGCCAATCTACCAGTCAGCATGGGAGGACGGCCAGAGAGCAGTCAGGGTGGTGCGCAGCGAGGCTGCGAAGAGAGGATTCGACCCTGAGAAGATAGGCACCATATCGATGTCGGCGGGGTCCCATCTCGCACTCATGCTCGCCACGAGTTCCCAGACCCCTGCATACGAGAAGGTGGATGCCATCGATGACATTCCTTGCCACATCAACTGGGCCATAGTCAACGCGCCTGCATATGTCACCACGGACGGAGAGGCCGGTACCCCTGCGACACGCCAGGGCTACGGCACCGACGTCAAGATAAGCGACTGCTTCAAGTTCGACGAGAAGACATGCCCTATGAGCCTCCATCATGGAGGCAAGGACCCTTATACGCCTAACGGGTCGACACAGGTCTACCGTCAGCTGCGCCGCATGGGCGTTCCTGCCGAGCTCCATCTCTACCCAGGCAAGGGCCATGGAGCATCCGGGTTCGAGAGAGGAGTGGAGTTCATGCGCCAGATGGGATTCATCGGCGAGCCTGAGCCTGAGGTCGACCTCATGGAAAGATACGCGAGCGATGACGCCCGCGCGGAGCACGTCACGGAGGACGTTTGGCCGGAGGGGAAGATGCCTGACGCAAGGGACAACCAGTGCAAGCCATATCTTGAGTGGCACATCCCTGCCAACCTCACCACCAAGGCCATCCAGATCATCTACTCCGGCGGAAGCTACACAGGCAACATCCCTGACGGCTTCGAGGTGGCACCTGCACGCCGCTTCCTCAATGAGAAGGGAATGACCGTAGTCACTCTCAAGTACCGCACACCTCGTCCGGAGGGGCTTGCCAAGCACACCACGGCATGGGAAGACCTCCAGCGCGCCATAAGGATCGTGCGCAGCGAGGCTGCCGCCAGAGGCCTCGACCCTGACCGCATCGGCATCATGGGCAGCTCCGCTGGAGGCCACCTCACCCTCATGGGAGTGACTTCGAGCAAGCACGACTCGTATCTCCGCATAGACGACATCGACAAGGTCTCCTGCAGCGTCCAGTGGGGTATCGGCATCTATCCGGCATATGCGCTCACCGACGGACTGGAGGCTCCCAACAAGCAGGGAGGCAACGAGGATGACTCGTTCCTCGCGCCTGAGTTCTCGTTCGACCTTGCCACCGCGCCGATGCTCTTCATCCACGGTGACGCCGACGGATGGGCAGCGATGAACTCCGTCAAGACATGGGAGAAGATGAGGAGCATGGGCATCCAGAGCGAGCTCCATACCCTCGCCACCCGCAAGCACTGCTTCCAGAAGACCGCCTCCCCTGGCACGGGCTCCTACACCTGGATGGACCGTATCTGGGAATTCATGACAGCGAAAGGCTTCAACAAATGAGACGCATCGCGATTGCCGCCGCCCTGATAGTCGCGGCGGCTCAGCTTCCAGGCCTTGCATGCACCAGCGTCATAGTCTCCGGCAGGGTCACTCCCGACGGGCGGCCGCTGATGTGGAAGAACCGTGACACCGGGACCAGGGAGAACCATGTGAGGTTCTACCCGGCCACCGAGACGACCTACTCCTATACAGGCCTCGTCAATTCCGGTTCCAGGAACCCTCAGGGTATATGGATAGGCACCAACTCGGAGGGCTTCTCCATCATGAATACCCTGTCCTACAACATAAACGCCATCGACACCGCCTCCACGGGAGCCAACGGCACTTTCATGCGCAGGGCTCTGGAGGTGTGTGCCGACATGGAAGACTTCGAGCGTTTCCTCGACACCCTCGCGACGCCGCGTGGCCTTGCGGCGAACATAGGCATCATAGATGCCAAGGGCAATGCTGCATACTACGAGCTCGGGAACTATGAGAGGTACAAGTATGACGTCAATGACCCAGTGACCGCGCCGATGGGATACCTGGCAAGGACCAATTTCTCTTTCAACGGGCGTCCCATGTCGGAAGGCAAGGGGCATGTGAGGTACCAGGAGGCCAACCGGCAGATGCAGAGGGCAATCGCCGACGGCGATGTCACACCGGAATTCTTCCTCGACAATCTGTGTCGGGATTACTGCAACCCTGCAAAGGGATTTGACTACAGGAGCGGTGACTTCAATGGGGTGAAGGCAGTGGAAGATCACATCATCGCACGGTACAAGTCCACCTGCAGCGTCATAATCCAGGGAGTCAGGCCTGGCGAAAACCCCGGGCTCACGACAATGTGGACCATAGTAGGATACCCTGCAACGACGGTCTGCATGCCAGTATGGAACGCTGCCGGAGCCGAAGGCATCCCTTACATGCTTGCAGAAGGGGAAGGACGGGTGTCTCCGCTCTCGCATGCAGGCTACATCAACAAGAACAGGTCATACTGCTACTCCAAGGAAGAGGATCCAGCGAGGAAATACTTCAGGTGGGACATCATGAAGGGCTATCTGGACGAGGTGATGCCACTGGAAGACGAGGTGTTGGACGTCTACCGCAAGCCTGTCGCAAAGTGGAGGAAGAAAGACGCCATAAACCGGAAGCAGCTCGCAAAGGCCAATGCCAAGGCCTGCGCGCTGCTCGAAGGTTATGTGTCGGAAGCCCTGAAGTCTGAATGACTATCTCAGCTTGAAAGTCTCGCTTACCGTTTCTGAATCTCCGGCATAGAAGTCCACGGTGACTGCCTTGTCGGAGACTTTCAGTTTGTATGAGCCTGCAGAGACAGACTTGATGTAGGTACGGAATCCCGGACGGTACTCCTCTATCAGAGGAAGATATGCCGGCTTTACTTTCTTGCCTTCACGTGCGGCATCGACCACTGTCTTGCAGTACTCTGACTTGCCCTGGAAGTCGACCTTGTAGGTGCCGAGAGATTCCTTGGACCAGACACTGCTCATGGTCATCTGGGTGATGCGTCCGCCATCGCCATACCAGTCTGCATATTCCGTGGTGTGGACATGCCCGCAGAGCACTATGGCGTCACGGCTGGCAAAGAGCTCGCGCATGCGACGGCGTGCCTCAGGTTTCCCATCACGGCCGTGCAGTATCCAGTTGCTGTACTTGACGCTGTCATACGGAAAGACCGGACAGTGAATCACCACGAAAGTGTATCTCGCGCCTTCAGTCTCCTTGAACAGTCTCTCGATGAGTTCATCGTCAGGATGGGTGAAGTCGATGACTATATATGCATCTTTCCCTATCATGAATGAGAATGTCGTGCTCCTGATGTCCCGTCTGAGTTCTTCGGACATCTTGCGCGGCATATATGAGCAGTACGAGGCATATGCTTCATCGTCATCGCGGCCGCGGGCATCGTGATTGCCGACGACCGTCACAAGCGGCACGTACGGGAACGCTTTCTTGACGAGCGTGAAAGCGTCGTCAAGAAACTTCGTGTGCGATTCGACACTCCCTGTGTCTCCCTGGATGAGGTCGCCCATCTGGAATGCCATCTTCGTGTCCTGGCCGACCAGCCTCGACGCCCTCTCGAGGAGCCTCGGGCAGCGGTCGGACCACATCTCGGCATTGCGGCCGAACTCCTTGCGGTGATTGGACTCCCTGACGGGGTCGGGGTCGGAATAGCCGGTATGATAGATCGATTCCGGGAGTGCATCATAGTGCGTGTCCCCGAGTATGACTATCGAGTACGAGTCCCCGCCGCGGGAGCGGCGCGCATCGGCATCGTTGAAGGCATCGCCGGCAGTGATGCCGACCAGCCCAGCTGCTGAAAGTCTGAGAAAATCTCTTCTGTCCATGGCCTGGTGATAAGTTTGACAGGCACAAAATTAAGAAAATACTTCAATATGTAGGTCAAGCTATTGTCTTACATCCCGCACGCAGCGGATCCAGCCCGGGTAAGTCTTGCCTCCCGTGAAAGGGTCATACATGCGCAGGTTGGACTGCTGGATACCATAACATGCCCTGTAGGATGGGTTGGAATATGCCGTAAGGCTGAAATAGCCGTACTCCACGCCTGTGTCCGGATAAGGGAACTCCAGGCTTCCTGATGCAAGGAGCAGCGACTGTATCGCAAGCTCTCTCTGATTGGGCACCCTCCATCCGACAGCATCCCCATCCTGAGAGTATGTGCCCTGGCATGTCACTTTCTTCTCTACGATGTCTTTGTTGGTGGTGCTGGTCGTCCAGAAATTGGACTTGTCCGGCCGCTCCACAATACCCGTCCTGCCCACGAACGCATCCGCCACCTGGAATCTTTCGGCCGGCTTGTTGGCCTCCTCGCGTTCGTTGTGCAAAGGCAGTTCATTTTCCTGATAGACGGTGCGGAGCGCGCTCTTGTCAAGGTTTTCCAGGTCCACGATCTTGGTCGAAGATGCATAGGTATAGTACGGAGCAGGCATGAGGTTCTTGTCGAGTCCCCATCCATGGCTGCCCTGAGAGTTGCCGATGCCGTTCTCGTCTGCCACGCCATACGACTGCAGAAGCCTGGCACATCTCACGAAGCGGCCGTCACCCTTCCCGGAGTAGGCACCGAAGGCTGCCCCTTCCTCAGCCCAGAATATCTCCTTGCCTGAAGTATATGTCCAGTAATGCATCATGCCGGCGATCTTGTCAGCCGTGAAACTGTCGGAAGAGTATGAGCCCATTGCAGAAGTCTGCTTCTGATAGAGGCGCGCATCCTTTGAGAGCGCCTCCTCACCTATCCAGAATGCAGTATACTGCTCCAGCGACGGGAGGAACCACCCCATCTCCCACGGGGCCGCGTATCCCATCCATTCCGAACTCTCATTCTTGTGCGGGGTCGTGTTCTCGCCTGGAGCGTAGAATTCCATGTTGCGGATGCCGCATGCCTTGACAGGGTTGATCGAAGTGCTGCCTCCGCCGTATATGGCCGTCCTCTCATCCTCTACCGTATCCCAATAGGTATAGCCGTTCCACAGCTTGAAGCTGCCCCCGCTGTCATAGCCTGACGAGCCTGTAGTCTGCTCCGTGAACTTCACCCTGGCATCGCGTCCTGCGTTGGAGCCGGTGAGGGGCATGGTGACATAGTCTGTCGGGTACTTTCCCGCTGTCTCATCTATGGACTCAAGTCCCACAGCTATGATCTGTCCTGCCTTGTCAGTCGCATATGCAGTCTGGATGGAGTACTGGGTGACGCCGAAGCTGAGTGCGCCATACATGCTCATGCCGTCGATGCTGGTCTGCACGTTGCTGAGGATGTATGCCGTGCGGGGGTCCCTGTTGACGAACATGGCCCAGGTCACGCCAGGCTCATAGTAGTAGTTTTCCCTGACATAGCAGTCAAAGGTCCTTGTATCCGTGTCAGATGCGCTCTCGGCCCATTTGCAAAGCTGCTGCAGGAATGACGGGAAGGAATATACCGTCTTGTCCAGATGATAGTACGTTGTGGTCCAGTACTGGGTCACGACATAGTTGGCCCACTGGTCCGGAGTCCCGCCGTCAAAGGAATCGGAAGCATCGTAGATGCTGTTTGAGGAGGCCTCCACAAATTTCAGCCAGAAGTGGTCCACGCCTGATATCTTCAGAGACTTTTCGGCTTCCGCGACCGTGCCTATATTCTCTCCCTCCCTGTATATGTTGCCGGAGGCATCGATGACGCACTCCCCCGTGCCTCCGCGCCATGTGTTGATCTGGAACATGAGCCCATATCCCATGCCGGTCGCCCGGCTTGCCTCCATCGCCTTTCTGATCTCGCCGGCAGTGAACTGTGCCAGCACCACTCCGTAGTGGCTGTCGACGGTGTAGACGTTGCGGCTGTTCTTGTCGAAGACGACGCCCTCCGTCCGCCCATCGTCATCCTTTGTCACGTCAGACACGAAGTCATTGGCGTCATTTACCCGGACATTGTACGTATACCTGCAGTTCCTGACAATGTTGAAATCATTGAGACTGCCCCCGAAGTCTCCCAGGTGGATGGTATACTGCACCTCACCGACGAAATCGGTAGTCTCAAGCTCTACGGTCGCAACGACGTACATAGAATTGTCCGGAGCATTTGGGAAAGACTTGACTCCATCGGCAGAATAGGTATTCCTCTCCCTGTCCTTCTGCGAATTGATGGAAGCGGACATCGGCGCCGACTGGAGATTTTCCGGGAAATATCCGACTATCTGATTGGGAGTCTGTGTGGAGAGCTGGCTATACGGGATGTCCTGGAAATCACCTGACGTGGACTTGCCGTCAGGGAAAAGCATGCCGCCCATGGGAATGCCATGGATTTCATATTTCTTGAGCGAGAGTTTCTTCACTGCATTGCCTTTGGCATCGGTACCTGCAAGGAAATTGACCGTGACATGGGAAAGGACCCTTCTCAGGCATACTTCTCCGGAAGTCTCCAGTCCCTGCGTGCCTATGGTGACGCTCGCCCCGCCATTCATCCATCCGCTCATCAGGAAGCGTCCGTCGGTAGGATTGGTGACTCCCTCGACACTTGCGCTGAATGTCAAGGACTTCAGTCCGTCGAGGGTGACATGTTCCCAATCGGTTTCCTGAACTGACCAGATTGTCGTCGAAGAATTGGCCACGGCACATATGATGGACTCGCCGGTCGTGGTGCTTACCTGCACGGTGCTCTTCGAGCCGTTCTGTACAAGGCCGTCAGTGACATGGGTGTAGCCCTTGAGGGTACCGTCCTCCCTGAATATGAAGACCCTGAGGTCGTAGAGAGCCTGTTCATCGGAAGTCATCGCCCTGGTCGGGGTGATGACTGAAGGTGATGATATCACGTATGGGACATCCACAATGACAGGAATGTCCTCGCAAAGAGCAAGCGGTCTGTCGGGGCCGTCATTGCATGAAGCGGCAGCAGCTATCGCAGCTGCTGTAAATATGGTTTTTATGATGTTGAATTTCATGTCAGGTGTCAGTTGAAGATGACCTCGGCAGATTTCTCATCCCAGTCCTCGACCACGACGACCACTTCAGGGTTGGCCGAAATCTCCGAGAAGGTGCACACTATCCTGTAGACCTTGTTGCGGTCGATGCTTTCCAGGTCACTGCCGCCGATGACAATATCCTCATAGTCCATCCTGGAGGACTGGACCAGCATGTTGCCGAGGGTGAAGGATGGCTTTGCAGTCCTGCAGTCACGCTCAGGCATGTAATATGAGAAGGCACGGAGAGCCCCTTCTCCTTCGACAGGGACTGTCACCGCGTCTGAAGGACCGAATGCAGCATTCTGCCCGCTCTTGAGGGCAGTGTCATCGGCGATGTTCCACGGAGCGAAATAGCCGTACTCGCGCGAGCCTCTGACAGAGAGCGACGTACGCGAGTCGATTGCTATCGTCGGAGTGCCGGGCTTGCGCTGCAGCAGCACGTCCACTCTGGCTACGGCCCGGTCGGCGACAATTGCCAAGGCCGTGTCCCTGGCGACAGATATCGGCGACTGCGTCTGCCCGAATGCAGGCAGGCAGAAGGCGTCGGGGCCGTACCCGGCTCCGACGCCGAAAGCCCAGCCGTCCGGGAAATACTCTGTCATTCCATATAGGAGTTCCCCGATTGCGGCAGGATTGCTCAGCTGTGCAAGGCCATGTCCGGAAGGAGGGTTTATGAGTGCATAGACCATCAGTGAGCCCGTCACAGGGACCTTGAAGTCCTTTACAGTAAACTGTTCGGCCTCTATGTCCCGGACATATATCGAGTTTTGAAGAATGTTGTTCGCGAAGGCATATATCCACGCATCCCTGATGACTGTCTCGGCCTGGCCGAGAACCTCAGGGTCCTGGGTGCCTGACCCGGACCTTACGACAAGGCTCACGCTTGCCTCCCTGCTGGAAGAAACCGGAGCAGGGTGGTCCTTGATGCAGGATGTCAGCGAGACACACAGTCCCGCCAGTATGATGAAGTCTTTCAATTGCATGTCAGAGTTTTTCGTCCTGGAACCATGTGGTCCATCCGTTTATGGTAACGGACAGGGCAACCGTCCCCTCGAGGTCTATCTCGACCGTCCAGATGTGTTCACGGTCAAGATACTCCCGGTCTGTCATGCCCTCCGGCCGGGATGTCAGGAAATATCTTACGAGATCCAGCATGGGCTGGCCTCCGAAAGTGATCGGCTGCGAGCCATATGCCACCTCGAGACTTGCAGCCGAATCCGGTACAAGGCGCATTATATGGAATATGGCAGTGTCCCTGCCCTCCATGGCGGTCTGCCTCCATGCTATTCCGCCATCATCCTTCGGGGCATGGTCCGGTCCGTATGAGTGGCTGTCCGCATATATTTTCATTGATGCCTTTGACTGGTCACAGCCCCGAAGCACCACCCTGACCGTGTTGGTCGTGCGCACAAGGCTGATTGTCTGGGTCCGCCCGGCTTCATTGAAGAGAAGGCGTTCCGGGCCACAATGCCAGAGAGGTGTGATGTCCTGTATGGAGGTATGCGCAAGATCGACTCCAAGGTCCGGAGTCAACTTGAAGTTGCTGTCAGAGAGTCCAGCCCATACCACCACTTTCCTGCACGCCACATAGGATGGGAGTTCCATCCTGTAACTGGGGTCTGCGAGACGGAGAGAATCTGTCTCCTCCATGTCCATGATACAGTCCCCGTCATCATTGAGGACGAATACCCTCACGGACTTCACTTCACTCTGGAAGAGGTCCTCGCCGCTCATGTTGTACGAATAGGAAAATCGGAGATATTGAGGACACCCATCCAGGCTGTCCTTGATGCATGACAGGGTCATGGTCAGGGACAGCGTGATGATGGATGCTCTTGTAAGTAGATTTCGCATGAAGTGCGCTAGAGAGTTACCTCCTGGGTCCAGGTTGTCCAAGGGTTGATGGTGACTTCCACTGAGATGTATGCAGAGTGCTCATCGTCCGGTGTAGGGTCCTCAGGATCAGGGTTCTCAGGGTCTGTGATGTCAGGGTCAGTCGGATCCGGGATGTATGGCTTGCCAGGTTTCGTGATCTTCGATACGGAGAGGGTGTACCAGTTGTTGCGGACGACTCCCCAGCGTGCGAGGCCGAACTCCTGCTGGCGGTTGTCATGCTTGATGTTGACGTCGTAGTAGCAAACTCCCTTCTGGAAGTACTCTACAGTGTAGGTGGAGGCACATGCAGCCTTGTAGCCAGCGTTCTCGACTGCCTCGCAGATGTTGAAGTTGAGGCTTGCGAAGTTCTGGGCTCCCATTGCCTGTGCGAAGGCTTCATAGCCCTTGCGCACGTCGCTGCCCTCAGTGTGGGCGTTGAAGTCAGCAACCATGTCGTCGAAGGACATGACAATACCCCTTACCCTGAACCAGCTGTCGCCAAGGGTGACGCCTGCAGGGGCATATGTCGCCTTGACAATCATCTTGGTAGTGTTGTTGTAGTCCTGCGCTGATACTTCCATCGTATTCTCATGGCAATACTCTGCGGACTCGCCGGCGAGGTTCCATGCGATAGGATTCTGGGAGGAGGCAATGTTGTCCTTGTTGTCGAGCCAGATGAACTGGGAAGCGGCTTCTCCGGACACTGAATGGTCGGCACCGATTGTCATTGTAAGCTTGCTGAAGTTAGGGTCCTCGCGATAGGTCGCAGGCGTGCCCTTGCCCTCAGGGAGTGTGTAGCTGACAAGCTCAGCGTAAGGGTAGAACCTTGTGTTGGTGGTGTTGAGCTTCCATCCGTCGATGGTTGCTGAAGCGTTGTTCTCCACGGAAAGCGTGCCCTGGGCTGTGGAAGTGGCAGCAAGCTGCACCTTGGCCATGGTCCTGTTGACGCTGACAGACTTGGGATCTGCCTTGGCCTCTGCCTTGGCTGCCTCTATGTCGGCTGTGCTCTGTGATGCGGCGACCTTGGGAGTAACGGCTACGATGCCCTTGTCGCCAGGAACCTGGCCGGCGCTGGTCATCATGAAACCTCCGGCTTTGGAGCGCGACACGAGCTCTGTGATTGCAGAGTTGAGTGCATGATAGGTGGACGCGCTCTTGGTGGAAGCGAGCACGGCCTCTGAAGGGTTGATGAGGACAAATATGCCGTCGATGTCAGGAGAGACAAGGAAAGGCTCGCCTGCAACTGCAGCTGTGCCGCCAACGCCTACAGTTCCCTGCTCCGCTGAGCTGAGAGTGTATACGCCCTTGACTGCATCGCCGTTGAGTCCGACCACATAGACTGAGTTGACGGCCTGTTCTTCGGCAGTGCCGGGATTGGTGCCGGGGTTTTCTGCAAGACCTCTTGTCGTCACCGGCGAAGGCAGGTTTATGGCCACTGACATGTAGGCCTTGTCATTGTTGGACTGGGCAGCAGGGTCCTTGGTGCAGGACATGGTTGCTGCAGCGGCAAGAAATGCCGCGATGAAAAGTGATTTTTTCATTGTGTTGTACTTTAGGTTGTTTATGAAAGTGAAGTCAATCTACATATATAGGTTCCGACTGGGTCCTCCTGCTGCAGGCACTGCAGTTCTTTCTCTTCAGTGCCGGGTTTCCGAAGGAGTAGACAAGGGAAGCGGCGAGTCTGGTAGGTCCCCAGTAATTGCGGGTGCCGGAGCCGATCTTCTCCCCACACCTCTCGCATGGGAACATGTCGTAGTCGAGGTAGGCATAGCCTGCACCGACCTCCAGTTCCAGACCAAGGTGGTCCGAGAATGCGAACTGGTAGCCATAGGACAGTCCGGCACCGGCAAGCCATCCTTCGTAGCGGTTGTGCCTTGCAGGCCACAGGCCGCCTATGTTATATGCTGCATAGTGGGCATGGACACCGAAGAAATGGCCGCTGAAGGGCGTGCATGGCCAGTATCTGAACTCAGGCTGGACCAGGAAATGCTTCAGCTTGCTGTTGTCATTGAAGGTCCATGGATTATAATTTACAGGAAGTTCAAGGGAGAGATATGACGAGAGTGGGAATTCTACGCCAAGATTGATGGTCGTCGTAGCGTCGTACAGCATGTTTGTCTTGAGAGACGCATCCTGAGCAAATGCAGGACTGAAGGCCGCAATCAGCAAGGTAAGGGAAAATACAGTCAGCAGATTTTTCATTTCGTTCAAGTTTTTCGGGCTGCAAAGGTGGGACAAATTGATTTAACAATCACTGAAAAGTTGATTACAAATCAGTCTTTGCTATATTGTAACGAACTGACACATTGCAACATACGCATACAATTGGTGAATTGTAATCACAGGTCATGGGCAAGGATATCATCGAAGGAATTGTCTCACTGGCACATACGGCAAGGCCAATGCCTCCTGCCACGGCATCAGCCGGCGTCATGATTCTGCAAGGCATCAAAAAAGAGAGGATGGCCGTCATTGGCCATCCTCGCTTCATTTATAATCTGTAACTTTACAGGGTCACCTTCTCCCGCAGTCTGATGTCGGTGCTGCTGGAACCGATCCTGATTTCAAAATCTCCAGGTTCTACGGTCCACTGCATCTGCTTGTCAAGAATCTGCAGGTCATCCTTACCCACATTGAAGCGGAGGTGGGCAGTCTCGCCCGGCTTCAGGGATACCCTTTCGAAGCCTCTCAGGACAGACTCATATGTGACGACAGAGCTTACGAGGTCCGAGACATAGAGCTGTACGACCTCGTCGCCAGCACGGGATCCGGTATTTGTGACATCGCACTCGACCTCGAGAGAGCCGTCTGAAGCCTTCGTTACCTTCAGCCCTTCATAGCCGAATGTAGTATAGCTGAGACCATATCCGAACGGATAGAGCGGACCGATGACTCGGGACACTCCGGCGCCGTTTGGACCGGACTTCGGCTGTGCGCCATGGGAACCCTTCTTGTATGGGAAGTTATACTCTATCTGTCCTACCGTCTTCGGGAATGTGACCGTGATCTTGCCGCCCGGGTTGTTGTCGCCAAAAAGTGTCTCCGCAAGCACACGGCCTCCAAGATATGTCGGGAACCACATTTCGAGTATTGCAGGAAGGTATGCGTTCTCCCAGTTGACAGTCAGAGGCTGACCGTTTACAAGCACGAGTATCACTGGCTTGCCGGTCTTGTAAAGTTCCATCAGGAACTCTCTCTGGTGGCCGGGAAGGTCAAGGGAAGTGCGAGAATGGCTCTCCCCCACTTCCTCATCGGTCTCGCCCATCACGGCAATGATCACATCAGCCTCCGAAGCCTTGTCGGTCGCAGCCTTCATCATGGCAGTCTCCTTCTCCGTCAGTGCGGAAGGGATGATTTCGGATACAGGCCATGTGGCGTCTCTTGCATCGACGCCTTTCTCATACATGACCTCAGCTGAGCCATCGAGATAGTCGCGTATTCCCTTGAGCATGGATACCGGTTCCATGCCATTCGGTCCGTATCGGCTGAACATGTAGTCGGTAAAGTCGGCAAGAGGACCTGTCACAAGCACCTTGTGCAGAGCAGACTTGTCAAGAGGCAGGATATTGTCTTCATTCTTGAGAAGCACCACGCTCTGGCGGCCCATGTCCATAATGAAATCTTCGTTGTACTCTGACCCGGCTGACCTGTCTGCCTCTACCCCGTCACCGGTATATGGATCGTCGAACAATCCAAGGCGGAACTTCACATTCAGCACTTCCCTGACCCTCCGGTCCACCACATCCATGGAGATGAGACCGGATGCGATGCCGGCCCTCAGAGGCTCGATAAACTGTTCAGGCTGGGTGAAATTGGTGCGGATATTAAGGCCTGCTTCAAGGCACTGTCTGATGGCATCCTCATAGGTGGCGGCCACCTGATGCTTGTTCCACACATACTCCACGGCATGGCTGTCACTTACGACATAGCCATCGAAGCCGAAGGTCTCGCGGAGAAGTTCTGTCAGGAAATAATGCGAGGAGGACACAGGCTCCCCATTCCAGTCATTGTAGCTGCTCATGACCTCCATCGGGTGGGTGCGTTCTATCACCTTGGCAAATGGATAGAGGTACAACTCGTGAAGTTCGCGGGGGTTGATGTGCGGGTCGGTGCGGCAGGCTCCGTCGCGACCGCCCTTAGGTACGCCATACGCAGCGAAGTGCTTCATGCACGAAGCCACGCCCTGACTCTGGATGCCCCTGGCCATCTGTGTGCCGAGTTCAGCCACAAGATATGGATCCTCACCATAGCACTCCACTGTGCGTCCCCATCGCTGGTCGCGGGCCACATCAAGGATAGGAGCATATACGCTATGATAGCCGATGAGGCTGGCTTCGCGTCCGGCAATCTCACCTGCCTTCAGGACAATGTCCCGGTTCCACGTGCTTCCTATGCCTATAGGCGCAGGCAGCGCAGTGGCCTTGGTGTGATTGAGGCCGTGGATGCCTTCGTTGGAAAACTCTGCAGGGATGCCCAGCCTGGTCTCCTCAACGAAGAATTTCTGGATGGTATGCAGTGCCTCCACATGGTTTGAGAAAGGATAGATCAGGTCCCTGGCCGTCCAATAGCCCTTTCCGACCCCGTTGAGCTGCTCGTCAATGTTGCCGATACCGTCCTTCCAGACTTTCTCCCTCCACTCAGCGGTCGGAAGCGAATCCTTGAGAACCCTTCCGTAGCCGTAGAGGGTCGCAAGCTGGCAGGTCTTCTCCTCGACGGTCATCTGCGAGAGCAGGTCCTCGACCCTCTCGTCAATGCCGCGGGAAGGATCTTCATAGATATCCTTTACGCCGTTCTTGTTGAAGTCGATCCACCCCTTGTGGTAGATGGTGGACTTCTTTCCGGCATAGGAAACAGATGCAGCAGCCATGAGAAGCATGGCTGCTGCAGAAATATATCTGAATACCTTCATCGCTGCTTATTTCATCTTGATCACAAAGCCGAATGAGGCTTCACCGGCACAGACGATGTCCTCAGGCTCAGGCCTGGGACCGCAGCTTGCGCCACCGACACCGGTGACTGCAGCATCGAGGCAGAGCCATGTGTCTCCAGCCTCAGGGAGTTCATACTGATGGGCGGCGGTAGTCATGTCCACTGCAGAATACGGGGTGGCAGAGACAGACATCACAGGAAGCCCGGACTCGCTTGACCTCAGAGAGTTGAGCGCAGCCTCGAATGCGACACCCCTGCCCTTTCTTCCAGTGAGGGATGCCCAGCGTACCTGCTCATGGTTGGCGTTGTCCTGAGGCTTCGTATATTCTGTTACCTGGTCGGCTACAGGCGCAGTATACTTGCCTACGAAGGCGCAGGTATAGCGGTCAGAATAGTTCTCGACAGGGCCTCTTCCATAGTAGCTCAGCTGGCTGAGGGAGACAGGCACCTGCATGATGTAGCCGAGGCGGCCGAGAGCAACCTGCTCCCTGTCAGACTTCACGGTCGATGTAACCTTGACACTTCCGTCAGATGCTACAGTATACTCCACATGGGAGGTGAAAGTCATCACGTCCTCATTCTCCGGGTGCTCGATGATGGAACTCTCGGCGCTTGCGTTGGTTCCCTCGAGTTCAGCCGCATTGGGTGCCTTGGAGACTATGTCGAAGGCAACCGTGCATGTGCGGGCATCAGCGTCCTCAGCCACATTCATGCCCGACGCAGAATGTCTGAGATTGTGGAGACCGTTGCTGAACCACTCGTCCATGGCCCAGTTGTCATTGTTGATATATGCCCTGTAGACATTGAGCCTAGGGCCCTGTCCAGGGACGATCATGTCCCTGCCTCTGTACCTGAGGCTTGCGATGGTGCCTTCCGTGGCATCGAACTCGACCTTGAAGCGGCGTCCCTTGACGGTCACATTGCCCGTGGTCTCATCTGTGGAGACCTTGAGGGCCTTGTACATCCTCGCAGGGGCCTTCTCAGGAGCGGCAGCCTGGAGGAAGAGTTGGTCAGAGCAAGCCTCATAGCCCTTCTCAGCCCATGGCATGTCCTCCTTGAGCGAATAGCGTACATTGAGGTAGCACTCTGCGCCCTCAGGGAATGCGCCAGCCTCTATCGTGCATGACACCTTGGAGCGTGGAGCTATCTCACCCATGTCGAAGGTGCCTCTTCTGATGACGTCACCATCGCAGACGAGCTCCCACGATGCGTCGTAGGATGCCGGCTCGTAATAGTTCCTGTTGAAGAGTTCTACCTTCACGCCATCCTCAGAAGCGCTCTCAAGGGTTGTGTAAAGGTTCTGATAGACTTTCTTGACCTCCCAGTACTGAGGTTTCGGAGACCTGTCGCCGAAGAGGATGCCGTTCATCACGAACTGGCCGTCGTTAGGAGTGTCTCCGAAGTTGCCTCCGGATGCAAGATACTTCGTGCCATCCTCTGTATAGTTCCAGAGAGACTGGTCCACCCAGTCCCATATTGCACCGCCGATGAAGAAGTTTGTGCTGTCCATCGACTGCCAGTACTGTGCGAAATTGCCGAGGGCATTGCCCATGGAATGGGCGAACTCATTGATATGGTAAGGATACTTCACATCGGCAGTACCGGTTGCGACCTTCTGCACCCAGTGCACCGAAGGGTACTGGCGGCATCCGATGTCGGAGATGCCGTTGTTGCGCTCGTACTGGATAGGGCGCATCGGGTCGAGTGCCCTGGCCGCATCATAGGCATACTGGAAGTTCTTGCCCGGGCCGGCCTCGTTGCCCATGCTCCAGATGATGATGGAAGGATGGTTGTAGTTGGCGATGACCATCTCGCTCATGCGGGCGACATGGATGTCCTTAAGTTCCTCAGGGTGGGAAAGCGAAGCGTCGCCGTAATGGTAATGATGGCTTTCTATGTTGGCCTCATCCATCAGCATGATGCCGTATTTGTCACAGAGCCAGTACCAGTAAGGGGCATCCGGATAGTGGGAATCGCGGACATGGTTGATGTTTGCCCTCTTCATGAGCATGATGTCCTGCTCCATGACCTCGCGGGTCACGGCGTGACCAAGCGAAGGCTCCGTCTCGTGGCGGTTGACACCGCGGGTCTTGACAGGCTTGCCGTTGAGATAGAAGTAGCGTCCCTCGATGCCGAACTCGTCGTCCTCTGCAGGAGTGTCCTTGATGCAGACTTCGCGGAAACCGACTATCGTGGAGAACAGGTCGAGAGTCTTGCCTTCTGCATCCTTCAGCTCACCTACAAGTGTGTAGCGGTGCGGAGCCTCTGCGGACCATGGCTTGGCCTCAGGATAGATGAGGACACTGCTGGCAGTCTGGCCTGGGTATTCCTTCACGAGGGTGTTGTCATCAGAGTAAAGTGTGTTCTCGTAGAGGCGGTATGAGAGTGTCTGGCCTTCAGCAGCACCTGTCACCTCAGCCTCGACCGAGAGAGTGTTCATGGACGGGGTCACGCGGATGTCGCGCACCGATGCCTTCGGCTTCGCCTCAAGGGCCACGGTGCGGAAGATGCCAGGAAGACGGAACATGTCCTGAGCCTCGAAATTGGAGCCGAATGAATTGCGGTAGACTTCGACGGCCACCGTGTTTTCACCTTCCTTGAGATAGTCAGTGATGTTGAACTGTGCGAGGTTGCGGGAATTCTCGGAGAAGCCCACGTACTGTCCGTTGATCCAGAGATAGAAGAACGAGTCGACGCCGTCGAAATTGATGTAGACAGTGTCGCCATTCCATCCTTCAGGCACCTCGAAGGTGCGGCGATACGAGCCGACCTCATTGCGGCACCTGTACATCGTCCAGTCCTCCGGAGGGGTGCGCATCACGCCGAGTTTCCAGTCGCCTGGCTCTCTCTTGAAGAAGAATGGTACGTTGACGTTGACATATATCGGAGTACCATACTTCTGGCTGCCGTCCCTGCCTATTCCCAGGATGTTCCAGTTGGACGGGACAGGAATCTCGTCCCACGAGGAGACATCATAGTCTGTCTTGTAGAAGTCAGCGGGACGCTCCTCCGGCACAGGAGCCCAGTTGAAGCGCCATGTGCCGTCGAGACTCATCCACAGAGAACTGTTCTCCGGAAGGACCTTGCGGGCAGAGTCCTCGTCAGTGAATGAGAAAAACCATGCGTGTGGGTACTCCTTGTTGAGAGATACAACCTGGTAGGACTGCCACTCGGTTCCATCAGGAGCCTCCTGCTTTCCGAAAGTGAAGCCGGAAAGAGCCGTGGCAAGCAGTAAAAGTACAGTCTTCATATATTGGATTTGTTGCTTTGCGACAATAATCCCTTAAATATACGAAGATTGTACGAATTTTCACAATCAGTCAAAAGCGAAATGGCCGGGGCATACGCCCACCGTGGTCTTTCCGACAAGCGATCCCGTGGCAGAGAAACGCCAGAGAGTGCCTTTGCTGACATAATTTCCGGCGTCAGTGACAAAAAACTCCCCGTCAGGAGCAACTGCCAGCCCATATGGGGCGGTCATTGACGCCACGGAAGACTGGAATTCGCTGCTCAGTATTCCATCTGTGACCGCAGGAGTGCCTGAAGCCATGTCAATGGTCTTGAAAGTGTACTCATACGCATATGTCTCATAGCTGAATGATGAGCCGAGCACATAGAACTTCCCGTCATGGGTGGCGACATATGTGGCCGGAAAATCATATTTTGCGACAACGCTCTGGGATTCGCAGTCAAAGATGCATGAGCCTGCCGGATTGGAGTAATAGTCACCGCTTGCGTTGACCATTATGTACCTGGGGTAGAGGTCATTCTGGACAAATCCACCATAGAGGTTCATCATGCCGGTGTCAACGCGCTTCACCTCCTGCATGGCAGAGGCATCGATGACGGAAATCGTGCTCTCATATGAGTGGGTGCCTGCCCAGGCATTGCCGCCAGTGTTGGCCACATATATCTTACCGTCATAGTATGCGACCCCTTCCGGTTCATGACCAGTCTTGCATGTTCCCATGACAATCATTGTCGACAGTTTGAACTTGGCGACATGGCCGTCGCTTGAGTAAGAAGTGACATACACATACTCCCCTGACGGGTCGGCCGCTATGCGGCGGCACCCTGGGACAAGTTCGCTCTGGCCGAGCGACCTGCCGGTGGCGCGGTCGCACACCTGCAGGATATTGGAGCCGTTGACTGCGATGACAATCTTGTCACCGGCTATGGTGATGTCATTGCCGGTGTCGCCAAGAGGCTCGCCATTGACAGTGGAATACCAGTTGTCGGTGACGTTCCAACCGCCAGCGGCGATCTTAGTCAACGATGCGTTGTTGGAGCCATAGCCACCCTCGCTGAGAAGGTAGAGATTGTTGAAGTCTCCTGATGGACCGGCAGCTGGCTTCTCCGGACCCAATGAGACGATGTCGCAGGCTGTGAGAAGGAGCGCTGCAGTGATGATGTGTGTGATTTTCATATTGTTACGATTAATTTTATCATAATGCTCATGCCAGGCATCGGGTAGCGCGAGACGACCTCATACTGGCGGTTGAGAAGATTGCTGATGTCGGCGCCCGCCTTCAATCCTGTGCACTTGATGGTAAAGCTGCGCATGAGGCTCAGGTCCGCGGTTAGCCATGGTGCCATGCGACTGTCCTCCATATTGTCGGAGGCGCGGTACCTTACGCCCGTGTAGAGCCACGACATGCATGCGCTCCACCGGCGCCATGAGGCATCCCCCACGAGGGAGATGGTGTTCCATGGCGTGTACGGAATCTGGTTGCCATAGTATGGGTCATCGCTGGAAGTACAGTCACGCGCAATTTCAAAGGTATAGGATGCCATGACCGTGACGCGTCCCTCAGGGATACTGAAGTTCCCCTTGTACGAGGTGCCGAGTCCCCCGCCCCTGACAAGGCCGAAGTTGACCATGCTCCAGCGGAACTGGCTTCCGGTCGGCATCGCCACTATCTTGTCATGGATGGTGTTGTACCAGACGTCCGCCCTGAATTCAGAGTGCGCGGTGGACATCTCGGCTCCGAAGTCGCACTGGCGCGTACGCTCGGGTCTGAGGCTGGCGCTGCCGACGCTGACATAATAGAGGTCGTTGAAGGTAGGGGCACGGAAGATGGACTTGTAGAAGCTGCGCAGGGTGAGTCTGCCGGTTGTCCACGAGACTGTTGCAGCAGGAGTGAGTCTGCGCAGAGGCTCCGGAATCTCTCCGTCCCTCCGGTCCCTTATGTCAGTGCCGAGAGCCGACAACTGGGCTGTAAGTCCATTGTGATGGGCATTGATGGCGGCAGCGGCTCTCAAGTCCCCTCTCGTGACAGGGACGAAGCGTGCGACATCGCAGTCGAGGGTTGAACGGCGGAAGTCGGTGGCGACATTGGCCGACAGCCATGGGAGAGGATAGTACGCCACTGTCGCAGAGGCATAGAGTTCTTTCTGGCGGTAATGGTTGTGGATTTCAGCGGTGACTGCCGACGGAGACAGATATTCGAGGTAGTCATACGAGGCCTTGGAGTCAGCACGGAAAGCCCACTTTCCATGGTTCAAGGTGTATGAAGCCTGCACGAAGGTATTGCAGTCCCACTGACGGTCGGCGCTTGAATAGGTGTCTGACAGCCGGCGCACCACAGGGCCTGGAAGACCGCGCTCTGAGTTGTAGTGGTATGCTGTGATTCTCAAGTCTCCACCGCCGGGATGGGCAAAGAGACCCAATTGGGCTCGCAGTGCACTCACGTCGCCGTTGGTGCGCCTGGCCGTCGTGTCGCGGTCACCGTTGTCCATGGTGAAACGGTAGTCTCCCCTTGATGTGACATATGCGAGTCCCGCAGAGATTGCTGATTTCCCCAGGCGCTGCTCAAGCCTTATTGACGGGGTGAAGGTGCCGAAAGAGCCATATTTCACTCTGGCCGAGATGTTTGTGCTTCTGCCCTTGAATGAAGGCTTTCTGGTGCGGAGATACACCGAAGATGCCGAGGCGAAGTCCGAGGCATTGAGCAGGGTGCCGCCTTTCTGGCAGTTGTACAGCCTGAGCTCCTCCATGTCTTCGAGTGAAAACTTGCCAAGGTCGACCTGCCCGTTCTGGGCATTGGTTATCCTTACGCCGTCAAGGAAGACGCCGGTGTGCTGCGCTCCGAGAGACCGGACATTTATGGTCTTCAGGCCGCCTATGCCGCCATAGTCCTTGATCTGTACTCCCGAGAAATAGCGGAGAGCGTCAGAAATGTTTTGCGACGGGATGTCCTGAAGGGCATTGCCGGAGAGGAACTGGACAGGAGTTGCGCTTCTGACAGCGCGGTCAAAGATTGCGGAGGCTGATATAGTATCCTGCCGAGACTCCTGGCCCCGGACAATCATGCTCCACAGAGTGAGGAGCAATATGGCTGTCAAATTCTTGAATTTCACGATATAGCGCCCGTCACACCGCAGGCCGTCTCAAATCTCATCCCGACAGGCATTCTGGCTCTCCCCTCGCGGGGTATCACAGCAGCGGGAACTGTCCCGGATTCTCACCGGGTTTCCCTGTCGGAAATCCGGTGCAAAGATATAAGGATTATCGGATATAAAAAAGGCCGGAGCTTTTCGCACCGACCTTTTCTATCCTGAATTGCAACTGGCTAGAATGAGTAGACGACACCTGCATGGAGCTGGTTTCTGCCCATGTAATAATTGGATGCGTTGTCTCCAGTGTAACGGTTGAGAAGGTTTGCATCATAGCCGACCTTTATGCCGATCGCACCATACTGAAGGCCGACACCTCCGCCAATGAGCATTTCGAAGCGGGAGTAGTCGCTGTCGTCGTAGTTGTCAGTCTTTGTGCTGTAGTCTCCCACGATTGAAGTCGCGTCGAGCTTATACTGGGACATTACACCTACATTGAAAGTAGGGCCTGCAAAGACATAGATTTTTCCCTCATTGCCGAATTCAAGGCTGTAAGTGAAGTTGACTGGAACACCTACATACATCTCAGTGGTGGTACCTGTACCGGAAGCGAGACTGAGAATCGAAGAGGACTTGGAGGCAGTGGCAAAGGTATAGTAAATACCAGGGACCATGCTGAGGCCGCCAACGATAGGAATGTCATAGTCTGCTCCGACATAGAATCCCTGGGCTGGTGACGATGTCTTGCTGGTAGAACTTCCGCTGGTTGTCTTGGTCTTGTAGGCAGAATTGACATAACCTGCGCCGACGCTTACCTGAGCGGCAGCGGAGAAACCTGCGAGCATCATCGATGCTGCGAGAATTGTAGTGATGATTCTTTTCATGGTGTAATATAAGTTTAAACTGTACATGGCTTCGCAAAATGCGAGCCTGTGCATATCCAGTGGCCATTATGGTCAAACCGTGGCTCTAAAATACAAATGCAAGGCCGACCTTGAACTGATTCCGCTTTATGGAAACTGACGAATCGTCACCCTTGTACCTGTCAAGAAGTCCGAACCCATACGACGCTGTCAGGCGAAGCCTGCTGACTTCGACACCACCACCGGCTTCTATGAGGACCTCGAACGGAGAGTAAGGGTAACTGCCGTTGATACCTTTGTCATAACAGTTGATAGTCTCACCGAGCTCGAGCTCATAAGTCGAGATGCTGACGTTGGTTTCCTCGGAGGACATGAGTCCATAACTGATCACAGGCCCTGCAAGGACAAAGATATTGACAGTCTTGGCAAGTGCTGCCGTATACTTGAGGTCAATCGGAACGCTTATATACGTCTCATCGACCTTGCTGGTGATCCAGTCACCATTGGTCTTGGTCACAGAAGCCTTGCCCGTCGTATAAGAGAAAGCTATACCTGGCATCAGGGAAAGCTCCTTCGTAAACTTCAATGTATAGTCTACTCCCGCATAGAACCCATTGAATCCATGGGCTTTTGTAAGGCTGCTCTCAGAGAGCATCCTTCCGGAATTTATAAAGCCGGCACCAACGCCGAGACCGATCTGCGCATGGGAATTGACTGCGAAGAGCATCATTGATGCTGCTGCCGCGAAAGCGATGATTCTTTTCATGACTCAAAGATAGTCATCTTATCCCAATCCGCAAAATCATCGGAAAATACAGTACTAATTGCTACCTTTGCCGCGACGTCTCCGGCTATTGTCCCATATTGAGGCAGCCGTCAGGACGGTCAGACAACGATGAATATGCAGGGAATCTGGACAGTTTTGCTTCTCATAATATCGAACGTCTTCATGACATTCGCATGGTACGGGCACCTCAAGCTCTCGGACATGCACATCTCCGACAGCTGGCCTCTGATACTCGTGATACTCTTCTCCTGGGGGCTCGCATTCTTCGAGTACTGCGCACAGGTCCCGGCCAACAGGCTCGGCTCAAATCTCAACGGCGGTCCCTTCAGCCTGATACAGCTCAAGGTCATACAGGAAGTGATCTCACTTACTGTCTTCACCGTCATTGTGACTCTGTTTTTCAAAGGCGAGGCCCTGCACTGGAACCACTTCGCAGCGTTTGCATGCCTGGTCCTCGCCGTGGTGCTTGTATTTATCAAATAGCCTATCCGGCCACAGGCACAACAAGATTGACTCCAGCCCCGGACAGTACAAATCTCGATGAGGCTTTGCCGCTTTCGATCTTGCCTACCGCAACGACAGAAATTCCCTTGCCTATGGAAGTGTCTACTTCCTTCACGTCAAGACTCTCTCCCACTGCAGACACGGAGACCCCCTCTGTCTGGGCTGAGAACGGATATACCCCGACAGTGTACGTATCCTGCAATATGGTGAATCTGTCATAATCCATTGTCTTGCCAGTGTTGCAGTCAAGGGCATAACGGTCTTCCGGGATGAAGACATACCTGTCCACATCAGTCTTGTCAAAGGTCAGCACGATGACAGCTTTGGGGCTGGCTTCCACTTCGACAGGTATCGTCAGTGTCTGGTCAGTCTCTCCCCTTGCAGCCTCCGCATCACGATAGAAGCGGCGCCCCTTGCCAATGACAAGTCCGATCTCGTGATGCCCTGGTGCGAGCCTTGGAAGAGAAATGTCCTGAGTGGTCAGATTGAGAAGAGTCGTCCCTGCAGCGTTGATGGCAGTCACGGGCTGTCCGTCTACAGTTACCTGACATGGAAAGTAAGTGCTTGAAGCTCCTGTCCTCTTTACAGTCACGACAGGACGTTCATATTCCTTTGGTGAATTGATGGAAAGCGAAAATGTCGCATCTGTGTCAAGCGGACCTCTGCAGGATGCCAGAGAGAGGACACTCAGTGTAAAATATAGGATTTTCTTTCTCATTTGGTCTTTGTCCCCGTCCTTTACGGGAATATTATTGTTATGTCATCCCACGACGGGGATATGATTTCTGAATTGAAGATAATCTTCACAGGATACTGCTTCAAGAACTCCGGGGTAAGCTGGAATGGTGGAGATTCTACATTGCCAGGGACTCTTACCACGCCACCGGTCTTCCATTCATAAGCCGTCTGGAAATCCTTGAAATTGATGTCGATGCCTTCTATAAGGAACCGGCAGAGAGTTTCTTTCCCGAGATGATCCTCCACATCGAATGTGACCGTCTCCTCAAGGACATTGTCTGTCGTTTCCTCCTGATTGGCCTCAGTAGTCCAGCTGTATGTATGTCGCATGGTCACCTTGTATCCATACTGCTTCGCAGTCACATTGCATGTATCCCTTATGGCACCGTCCCATGAAGAAAGCGAGAGTGTGCCTGTCACGTCAGAGGCAAGTTTCCTATCCAGGCTTAAGGTCATCGTCGAAGCATCGAACGACACTCCGGCAGCCTTCAGATTGTCAGAGAGCGCATATGCGCACTCCAGTTGCTGAACGCTCCCGCTGACACTCACACTGACATTTTCCTTGTATCTGACAGTATAGAACTTGGGATAGAAATATGCCGACCTCGGATCGTAACCCGCCTGCCGTTCCGCCTTCCAGCTTGCACGATAGGCTCCGTCATCAGTCACCACAAGCTTGAGATTGTACTCAGTGCCGCGCAGGACATTGAAGTCTGAAACGTTGTCGGACCCCAGATACATTCTATATGTGTGCACTGCCGTATAGCCGGAATTGTCCTTATAAGTGCCGAGCACTTCCAGGTATGTGCACAGGTCCTTCCTGTCTGATATCGACTCAGGAATCTTCTGCCATGGGTCGTGATTGTCCGGCAGAAGTACGCCCTGTGCATTTTCAAGGCAGTAGAACTGTACGGTGCCGCCCCCATTGACACATTTGACATCGGCATCAGTCGACTTGTCCCCAAGAATCACGTCAGAAGCCGACTCTGCCCTGCTGTGCCGCATGAACGGATGCGCAGTCACGCACGTCTGCTTGAGGGTCACCCTGTCAGTCTCAAATGTACCATGATGCAGCGCACTCCTGTCGATGGTAAAATTGTACTTAGACAGCATTCTGGTAAATCTCATCGTGACAGGACCGCCAAGGGTGCAGTACTCTCC
>R20__coassemble_496_pt1 | contig 28583 bp, 20 predicted proteins | sample R20__metabat2_low_PE_021 | metagenome-assembled genome bin R20
TCCCTGAAGTGGCCGGCGTCGACTTCATGTTCGAGATCGACTCACCTGGTGACGCGGAGTACGAGATCACCCTCAGCGAGATTCCTGTAATGGAAAGATATCCCGAGAAATCACTTGCGAAGATGTTCCAGGAGCCGCTCCCGCTCTGGGGAGAGTATATGTGGGAGACTCCGGAGCTGACCTCGGACGAGAGCCTGAAGATACATCCGTCAGAGACGGTGTACCTTACTTCTTCGGTGGGGGACGGCGTGCTCAGATGGGATGTCCCGGACGGGAAATGGACTGTGGCGACATACTACATGAAGACAACAGGAGTGACCAACTCACCGGCGATGCCTGAGGCAACTGGCCTGGAGGCCGACAAGATGAGCAGGAAACACATAGAGTCACACTTCGAGAGCTACCTTGGCGAAATCATCAGAAGGATTCCTGCAGAAGACAGGAAGACCTGGAAGGTGGTGGTCGAAGACAGCTACGAGACCGGGGGCCTCAACTGGACAGACGACATGGAGGATGTGTTCCGCAACACCTACGGCTATGACCCGGTTCCTTACCTTCCTGTGCTCTGCGGCCACATAGTCGAAAGCGAGGACAAGAGCGAGAGATTCCTCTGGGACCTCAGAAGACTCATTGCCGACAGAGTTGCGTATGATTATGTGGGAGGGCTCCGTGACGTGAGCCACAGATACGGACTGGAGACATGGCTCGAGTGCTACGGTCACTGGGGGTTCCCTGGAGAGTTCCTGCAGTATGGAGGACAGAGCGACCAGGTGGCCGGAGAGTTCTGGAGCGAAGGAAGTCTCGGAGACATCGAGAACAGGGCAGCCTCGTCGGCAGGCCATATTTACGGCAAGAATGAGATATGGGCCGAGTCATGTACTGCAGGAGGTCCTGGATTCAGCCGCTACCCGCGGGTGATGAAGCAGAGGGTGGACAGATTCTTCACCGAGGGCATCAACAGCAGTCTGCTGCACCTCTATGTACAGCAGCCTGACGACCGTCTGCCTGGAGTGTCTGCCTGGTACGGCAACGAGTTCAACAGGAACAACACATGGTTCTGCGACCTCGACCTCTTCACCTCTTATCTGCGAAGGTGCAACTATCTGCTGCAGCAGGGACGCTATGTCGCTGACGTGGCCTATTTCATCGGAGAGGACGCGCCAAAGATGACCGGTGCTTGTGTTCCGGCGCTGCCATATGGATATTCGTTCGACTATATCAATGCGGAAGTTCTGCAAAAGCACGCAAGGGTGACCGACGGAGAGCTTGTGCTGGACAGCGGCATGCACTACAAGGTGCTCGTGCTGCCGAAGCAGAAGACCATGAGGCCGGAACTTCTCGAAGTGCTGGAAGGCTTTGCCAAGGCCGGCCTGGCGATCGTCGGGCCGGCTCCGGAGAAGTCGCCAAGCCTGGAGGGATGGCCTCATGCAGACGAGTACGTATCGACGGTTGCGTCTGATATGTGGAAACTTCAGAACGTATACCCGGACGGAACGGAGCTCGGCGATGTCTTCAAGGCAAAAGGCATGACAGAAGACTTCCGATATGTCAACCGCAAGGACAACATACTCTTCATCCACAGGACCCTGGGAGAGGAAGGAGACATCTATTTCCTTTCAAACCAGGAGGACAGGCAGGTCACGGTACGCGGGTCATTCAAGGTGGCCGCCGGCCTCAAGGCAGAACTCTGGAATCCTGTCACGGGCGAAAGGAAAGCCGCTTCCTCCGAAAGATACGATGACCATACAGTGGTCGAGATTTCTCTCGACAGGCTTGAGAGCGTGTTCGTGGTGTTCAGGCGCAATACTGACGCGCGAGTGGCAGGCAATGCGCACACCATGGCAGTCAAGGGTCCTTGGACGGTAAGTTTCGGTCCATCGGCAGGCAATACAGGATTTACAGTGACGATGGACTCCCCTGTCGACTGGAAGGACTCCGCTGACGAAAGGATAAAGCATTTCTCAGGCACTGCAACATACAGTGTCGACCTCGGCATTCTAAAGTCAGAGGCGAAGGCATCCAAAGTGGAGCTCGACCTCGGGATGGCTATGGTCACTGCAAAGGTCTATGTCAACGGCCAGTACGCAGGAGGGGCATGGACATATCCTTACAGGGTCGATGTCACGGGACTTCTCAAGGCCGGCACCAACAGGATAGAGATTGCCGTGACCAACAACTGGCAGAACCGTCTCATAGGCGACAGCCAGAAGATCGAGAGCATGCGCAAGACATGGACGAGCGCGAACCCATGGAAGCCGGACTCTGAGCTGCAGAGCTCCGGGCTTATCGGACCAGTGAATTTAATTATCTACAAATAAAAATCTTATGGCAAAGTACGATTGGAAATTCTGCACCATTGGAGGTGTGACCAGAGTCAAGATAGAGAGTGGAGAAGACATAGCCCATCTCGGAGAGCTTGACCAGAAGCTATGGACAGCGCTCAGCTGCCCAGTCAAGGGACTCGAATTCGATGAGAAGACCCTGGCAATGATCGACACTGACGGAGACGGCAAGATTCATGTTGGAGAGGTCGTGGCAGCAGCCAAGTGGCTCACTTCAGCGCTCAGGAATCCGGACTTCATTCTCAAGGGATTGGAAGACATACCTCTTGCCGAGTTGAACGCAGACAATGAAGAAGGCTCGAAGCTTCTTGCTTCCGCAAAGCAGATTCTCGCAAATCTTGGCCTCGAGAAGGACAGCATCAGTGTGGCTGACTCTTCCGACAGTGTGGCCATCTTTGCAAAGACCAGATTCAACGGTGACGGAGTCATAACACCTGCATCGACTGATGACGAGGCACTCCAGGCCGTCATCAAGTCCATCATCGACACCATAGGCAGCACTGCGGACCGCAGCGGCGAGGCAGGCGTGACTGCCGAGCAGATAGAGGCCTTCTACGCAGCATGCAAGGATTACTCAGAATGGAAAGCTGCATGCACGGAAGATGTGCTTCCATACGGTGACGATACCGATTCTGCCCTTGCTGCCTGCACGGCGCTCAAGGACAAGATTGCAGACTATTTCATGAGGTGCAAGCTTTCGGCATTCGACTCTGACGCCACAGGTGCTCTCGACGTGTCTGTCGCCAAGATCGAAGCAATCAGCGGAAGCGACCTCTCATCCTGTGAGGAAATAGGTTCATACCCTCTCGCACGCATCACAGGCAGCGCAACGCTTCCTTTCGACGGCATCAATCCTGCATGGCAGGGAGCCTTCGCTTCGCTGAAGTCCCTTGTCCTTGACAAGGACTTCGCCGGAAAGGACAGCATCACTGAGGCTGAATGGAACGTCACACTCGCCAAATTCGCCGCATATGAGGCTTGGAAGGGCGCAAAGAAGGGCGACGCAGTCGAGGCCCTCGGCATCGAGGCCGTCGACGCGACTCTGAAGGCTGACGCAAAAGATGCACTTCTGGCGCTCGTGGCTGAGGACAAGGCGCTCGAGGCCGAGGCCGGGGCGATCGACGCAGTCGACAAGCTCACGCATCTCTGCAGGGATTTCTACAAGCTTCTCAGGAATTTCGTCACATTCTCAGACTTCTATGCAAGCTACAAGGGTGAGGTCAAGGCAGTGTTCCAGGCTGGTACCCTGTACATCAACCAGCGCAGCTGCGACCTCTGCATCAGGGTGGCGGACATGGGCAAGCACGGCGATATGGCCGGCCTCAGCGGCATGTACATCGTCTACTGCAACTGTACTTCGAAGACCCTTGGCAAGACTATGGACATCGCAGCAGTGATCACCGACGGCGACGTTGACGGCCTGCGCACGGGCATGAACGCCCTCTTCTATGACAATGCGGGCAATGACTATGATGCCGTGATCACAAAGATCATCGAGAATCCTATCAGCATCCGCCAGGCCTTCTGGTCTCCGTACAAGAAGCTCGCGCGCACTGTCACTGACAGGATCAACAAGAATGCTGCCGAGAAGAACAGCAAGGTGGACGCCGACCTCACGGCAAAGGCCAACACTGCACAGATTCCTGCAAGCAAGGATGAGGCGGCTGCGGCGGCCGTTCCGGCTCAGGCAAAGAGTTTCGACATTGCCAAGTTCGCCGGCATCTTCGCAGCAGTCGGCATGGGCTTGGGAATGATAGGAGCAGTGCTTGTCAAGCTTGTTGACCCTTGGTACACAGTACTCATCGTGCTGGCTGTGCTGGTAGTGGTGATTTCCGGCCCTTCGATGTTCATAGCATGGCAGAAGCTCCGCAAGCGCAATCTTGCCCCGGTGCTCAACGCCAACGGCTGGGCCATCAACTCCAATATCCTTGTCAATACGGCATTCGGTGCCACTCTCACGCACCTGGCAAAGCTTCCTAAGCTTGCTGCAAGCGGCGACCCGTTCTCTATGAAGACTCCTCTCTGGAAGAGGATTCTGAGGTGGATCATTGTGCTGGCTGTTGTGGCATTCGGTGCGATGTGGTTCACGGACAATCTAGGCTGGATGGGTATCCATCGTCACAAGGCGGAAGCGGAGGCCCAGGTGGAGGAAGTCGTTGTCGAGGAGGCTCCTGCGGCTGAAGATGCCGCTCCTGCTGAAGTAGTCGAATAGCATTGATGGCTTCCAAATAAATGCATCCGGGACCCAAAATTTTCTCCGACAGGGTCCCGGATGCATTTATTTTCCAGCCATTCCACATCGTTCCGCCTGCGAATAAACATTCCTCAGCGTGTGTGAGGATGGCAAGCTGATTACTTTATCAGGGCACGGGAGTTGAGACCGTCGATGCAAATCTGGAGAGCCCTGTCGAAGCGGACATGGCGGAGATACTGTGTCTCTTCGACGGCAGGCATGGCATCGAGTCGAGCGAAGTCAAGCGAGCCTTCACCTGCAAAAGGATTGACATTGATATAGCCTACACCCATTGAAGTGAGGTTCTGGAAGAAGTGGGAGCCCTGGCTCGGGTCGACTCTGAACTTTTCGAGTCCACACTCTATGATGACCTTGGCTTCGGATATCTCACTCCACTGCACAGGTACACCCAGAGAAGGAATGCTTGACCCCCAGCGGCCAAAACCGATCAGGACATAGCTCCTTCCCTCTTCACGGAGTCTTGCGTTGAGTTCTGTCACCTGACGGCCCATCTCGACTGTCTTGAGGACGTCGAAGGCTTCCGGCTTGAGGTAGATTATGTCCTGCACGTCATGAATCCACCCTGTGCCGAGAGCGCTGTCTGCCTCAAGGATGGCATCGGAGCAGTCGACTTCGTCCCAGTTGACAGAGGCATCGCGGCTGTTGGTCGCAATAGGTCTGATCTGCAAGACATTGAACACCTTCGGTTTCGAGCCCCTGTCAAGGTTGGCAGCGAACTCGATCTCGACGCAGCACTTCATCTCTTCGTGGGCGACCTTCAGGAGTTCCTGGAGTATTTCCGACAGAGGGAACGTCCTGTACTTGAGTATGTGGGAGAAGGTGATGAATTTCGGACCCTCCGCCATCGGTGACTCGACTATCCTCATGCTGTTGAAGTCCCATGTCGAGGCAACATATCTCATATTGCGGAACTTCGTGCAGTCATTGATGTCAAGTCGCTCCAGATTGACAGAGTCGTCTATGGATGTCTTGAATTTCTCAGGCTTGAGGTTGAGGGCGAACATCGACCTCTGGGTCTCCTTCATCGTGAGCTCAGGAGTGGATGTCTGGAGGACATGGTCAGGGTATTTAGGTGAGAACCTCAGGACCTGGTCTCCATCCACGACCGCCTTGCCGAGTCCGAATGCTATCTTGGCGATGCCGTCTTCAGCCTGTTCATAGCCCACAGGGTAGAAATTTAGTGAGCGGGCAACGCCAGAGAATGTCGGGAAGAAGTATCCCTGGTCTTCGGAGCCGCAGATTTCCTGGATGACTATCGCCATCTTCTCCTCGGAAATCACGTTGGCAGTCGCAGTGATATAGGCTCTCGACGATGCGAAATAGACAGATGCATAGACGCTCTTGATTGCCTTGGAGAGCAGTCGCAGTTTCTGGTCCAGGTTGGCAGTGTCCGGAATCATGTAGGTCGAATAGACCCCCGCAAAAGGCTGGTAGTAGGAGTCCTCGAGCTTCGAGGAAGACCTGATGGCAAGAGGCTTGCGGACATTCTGCAGGAAGACTTTCAATGCGTCGGTCAGTTCCTTTGGGAGGGTGGATGAGACAAACTCGGAGAGTATCTCATCGTCAGTGATGTCTGAGTTGATGACGTACTGAAGACCGTTGTCGATGATGAAACGGTCGAAGTACTCGGTCGTGACAATCAAAGTGCGCGGCACAAGCACTCTCACGTCCTCCCACCTGTCGTAGAAGTTGTGCTTCGTCAGGATATGGTTCATGAACGCCAGGCCTCTGGCCTTTCCCCCGAGGGAGCCGTTGCCTATCCTTGAGAACCAGATGGCATCGTTGTATGTCGCCGGGTCGAACTGAGCTACGACGCCGATGCCTTGATTGACGCGGTAGTCCTTGATGGCACGCACAAGGAACTTCCTGTGGGCCTCATTGTCCGGAAAATCCTTGGCAGAGCGAGGTCGGATGGTGTTGCCGAGTCCGAAAAGACCACGTGCAAGCATCCACTTCGAGAGATAGTTGCGTCCGAGGAGGTCCAGCATCGCATCGTCCGGAATCGTGCGCATCATCTTCTCGAGAGTATAGAGGTCGGTGGCACGGGCTATCTCATCTCCCGTCTCAGGGTCTCTGACCACGAGGTCACCGAAACCGAACTCACGTCCTATGTACTCGCTGATATCGTGGATGAGTGTCTTGCTGTTCTTCATGAAGAATCCTACTCCAAGCTTCTCAGCTTCGGACCTCATCGACTCCTGCATCGACTGCAGCATGAACGGCATGGTCGGGATTTCGCTTCTGACCATCCTGCAGAACTCCAGTCCGGCATCCTTCTGCTCGTTCTCGGACGGCTCGTCCCTGTGACGGACAAATCCGATGTCGGAGATTATGCCGAGGAGATTGGCCTTGTACCTGTCGAAAAGCGCCACAGCCTCATCATAGTTGGTGGCCATGAGTATCTTCGGACGGGCTCTCTTTCGCGATATCTGCTGCTGCTCGTTGAGCGCATCCTTGATCGACTCGATGTTCTGCTGGAGCACCATCTTGTAGAGGGCAGGCAGATAGGTGGAGTAGTAGCGGACGGAGTCTTCGACAAGGAGTATCGCCTGGACTCCGAGGTCGCATATGTCATGTTCGGCATTGAGCTTGTCCTCGAGAAGCTTGATGATGGCAATGATGAGGTCTGTGGAGTTGTTCCAGCAGAAGACATAGTCTATGTGGCTGGTATCCTTGGCCTCGATCTGCCGGTAGATTTCCTTGGAGAAGGAAGTCAGCAGGACGATAGGAGTGTCATGTGCCATTTCCTTCATCCTGCGTGAGAAATCGAAGACATCGACTTCGCCGACATTGTACATCGTGATGACAAGGTCGAAGGTCTCTCCTGCCTGCGCAATCTTCAAGGCCTCCACCGTCGATTCGGCCCTTATGATGGCCGGAGGATTGGACAGGTTGAGCTCTGAGTACTCGTGGGTGATCTGCGCCTCGATTCTGCCGTCCTCCTCGAGAGAGTAGCTGTCGTAGTTGTTGCAGACAAGGAGGATCTTCCTGATCCTCCTGCTCATCAGCGATGTGTAGTCGATGTCCATTGAAAAAGTCTTTAGCCTCTTACTGCTATTGCCTCGATCTCTACCTTGGCAGCCTTGGGAAGAGCGGCCACCTGGAAGCATGCACGTGCAGGCTTGTCACCGGTGAAATACTCGGCATAGATTGCATTGACGGCACCGAAGTCATTGATGTCGGAAAGGAGGACAGTGGTCTTGACGACATCGTTGCTGGTAAGACCGGCTTCCTTGAGGATAGCGCAGATGTTTTCAAGGGACTGGCGAGCCTGCTGCTCCACTGTCTCAGGAATGAGTCCTGTCGCTGGGACGATGCCGAGCTGGCCGGAGATATAGAGGGTGTCACCGGCCATGATGGCCTGGGAGTATGGTCCTACTGCTGCAGGAGCCTGAGAGGTTGCAATTACTTTATTCATGATATTGGTTTTTGTAATCCTACAAATATAATAAAACACCGGCGAAATCATTATATTTGCAGCCAGCAACCGATTATGATTTTTCATCTTCTGGAGGACGTCCTCCGCAATTCGATACTTGTCACGGGCCTTGTCGTCATCATGATGATGATGATCGAGTCTCTCAATATAGAGTCCAAAGGGCATTTCTTTGCCGGGCTCGGCCGCAGCCGTGCAGGGCAGATACTGTTCTCGGCGCTCATGGGAGCGGTACCTGGCTGCATGGGAGGTTTTGCCTCCGTCTCTCTCTACACACACCGCATGATAAGCTTCGGTGCGCTGGTGGCGATGATGATAGCATCATCCGGCGATGAGGCATTCGTCATGCTGGCAATGGTCCCTCATGACGCATTGTGGATATTCCTTGGACTGTTTGCGACAGCAGTGGCAGTCGGATTCGTCGTGGACGCAGTCCATGACAGGTTCCACGACAACCGCCACTGCCACTGCGGCGACCATATGCACTGTGACGAGTCCTATGAGGTCCATGATGAAGACACATGCGAACATCCGGAGCTCGACATGGAGGAGCACCACCATGGCAGGCATCTCACATGGAAGCGTATCATACTGTTCCTGGGCACGGTGCTGTTCATCACCGCCCTGGTGACAGGCATCCTCGAACATGACCATGAGGAGGAGATTGGGGTGGCATCGTCCGAGATGACCGTGGGTGGAATAAACCTTCTGAGCGAAGACTGGATGAACGTGGCATTCGCGCTTCTTAGCGTGGCGATGCTCGCGGTGCTTGCATTCGCCTCAGACCATTTCGTGGAGGAGCATCTCTGGCATCATATAGTAGTCAAGCATCTCCCAGGCATCTTCGGGTGGACTTTCGGAGTGCTCGTAATTGTCGGGATACTCATGCACTTCGTGGACATAAGCACATGGATCAGCGACAACACGGCGATAATGATAGTGCTTGCGACGCTGATAGGAGTAATCCCGGAGTCAGGGCCGCACATGATATTCGTGACCCTCTATGCATCGGGCATCGTGCCGCTGCCAGTCCTTCTCGCAAGCTGCATATCGCAGGACGGCCACGCCTCCCTGCCGCTCATTGCTGAGAGCACGCGAAGCTTCGCCCGCGCCAAGGCAGTCAACTGCCTCGTCGCTCTCGCAGTCGGGTTTGCCTCGATGCTGATTTTCTAAGGCTGCGTCAAAGCCAGCGGTCTGCGAAGTCGAGAAAGCAGGACCAGTCATATGCCGTGATGGCATGAGGCCCGCTGCGCATATGATAACCTATAAGCCCCGTCTGCAGCGGATTCCATGGGCCAGGCATCTGTGTCGTGCCAAGGCCTGGAAGCCCAAGGAATTCGTACACTTTCGACGCCTCGACGATGGACAGGAACTCGCCGCGGGGATCGGACCAGTAATCATGCTCACCGCTGGTAAGGTATACCGGACGCGGGGCCATGAGGGCAATCAGCTCATGCTGGTCGAATGGCAGGGCCTCCGGGCAGGATGCATATTTCCAGAAATTCTGACAGAACCAGTAATGGTAGTGGATGAGAATGGTCTCGAGAGTCTCTCCGAAGTCGCGGCGCGACAGGGCGGCGCCGCAGCAGCCAGCGTTGTTGGGGAAAGCCATGGCAAACCTGGAGTCTGTCACGGCCGCCCAGAGAGCCGTCTTTGCAAGCCTGCTGTGGCCGACTGTGCAGACCCTCGACGCATCCACGCCAGGGTCTGTCTCGAGATAGTCGAGAGCCCTGCTGTAGCCCCAGGCCCAGGCCGATATGCTTCCCCACTCGTCAGGATCAGGATATGTCTGTCCTGGCCTGTAGAAAAGAGGATGGACCCCATTGGTGAATGAATCGTCGAATTCGGGGTCGAGGTCTGACTTGCAGAAAGTCGCAAGGCCATAGCCCCTGCTGAGTATCATCCCGACAGGCCATCTGCCCTCCATGCTCCCCCTCTGCGGCTCACTGTACAAAGCGTAACGGGAGACCTGGGCAGAATCAGGAAGGGAGATGCCCGTGTCGTAAGTAACAGAGGCATTGCCCTTGAAATTGGCGCCGAGAATCACTGGCACAGGCCCCTCGACCTGTTTTGGAAGGTATACAAGAAGGGTCATGTAGCTGTCAGAGCCTTCTGTGAAGAAGATGCGGACCTCCTTGCGCACTGCAGTGCCGGAGAAGGCTCCGTCATCACAGCTCAAGACCTCGAAATGCATGCCCTCAGGACGGCCGGGAGCCTTTCCGTACATCTCTGTCTCGAAGAGTTCGAGCAGCTCAGGCCTGCGGGAGGAGTACCATTGAAGGCTGTCGGTCACAGCCGTGCCATCATTCATCACGAGCGGGTCCGGCAGGGTATAATCACCGGCAAGTGACTCGTCGTAATTCTTGTGAAGCCTGCGGAATCCATAGTCCGTGACTTCCCAGGGAGAGGCGACGGCAGCGTGAGCGCCGCCGCGGGCGATGCTGATTCTTGTATCCGGGAGCCTGCCGGGATTGTAGTCTGACTTCGTCACATCGGCTCCGAAAAGTGCCTCATACCATGTGCAGGCTGCGGCATAACACCCGATGCTGTAGTTGAGATGGACGCCGTCCCTGGTGATGTTGTCCCTGTCCTGGGTCGACCTTATGTTCTGGACCGCCGTACCTACGGGAATCACTCCGGCACGATAAGTGTCACAGAGACTTCGTGTCTCAGACACGATCGAGCCGTACATTTTCTTCCTGTCACAGCCGAATGCCGCGAACCTCGGGTCGACGCAGACGTCACCGGCATAACTTACTGCGTATGCCCAGTCCTGGTGGATATAGACCGGGGTCCTCCTATCTATCTTTACAGCAAGTTCAGAGCATTCCCTCGAGAGCACCACGGCATCCCACCGCGATGATTTCAAGGCAGTCTTCAGAGATGCTGCATCGACACTTTCAAGGATGATTGCGTTGCCATCATGAAAGGAAAGAGAGTCAAGATGGCGCTGGATCTCCGGCTCCATGATGTCATTGCCGACGACGAGGATGCGCTTCGTCTCCGCCATGGACAGGAGTCCTGGCAGGAGAAGGAGCATCAGTGTCAGCCTTGTCCTCATCTTCAGAATGAATAAGTCCCGCTCTCAATCTCTACAGGGTCAGAACCGTCAGGAAGACAGACGGTCGCCGAGCAGCCCACAGGGACCGTCACATCCATATGGAAGGAGCCATCTGAAGCCACGTCCCAGCGGATCGAGGCAGTGCCATAGAGGGTTTCGGTCGAGTACGAGGCCCACTTCACATCACCGACAGGCATAGGCCTGAAGATGATGTGCCTGTAGCCTGGCGCGGTCTCATCAGCCTCGAGACCTGCAAGCTTGCGGTAGAGCCATGTGATGCCGCCACCGAACATAGGGTGGTTGCGGGAGTTGCCGCCGTCCCACTGTTCCCACATTGTCGTGGCCCCCTGCTCCAGCCACCATCCGTAGCTCGGGTAGTCCCGCTTGGTGAATGCCTCGAAGGCAAGGTCGTTGAGGCCATTGTCAGCCAACGCCTCAAAGAACACCTGGGTACCGGTGATACCAGTGTTGAGGTGGCCCCCGCATGCTTCGATCTCTGAGCGCAGGGTCGCGCATACGTCTGCCCTGACCTCATCAGGGACTCCCATGCGCAGGGCCATGACATTGGAGCCATACTCTCCATAGGAATGCCTTTCCGGGTCATAGAAATGGGTATGGAAAGCCTTGCGTACCTCATCGGCCTGGGCGGCAAGCACTTCCGCATCATCAGTTCTGCCAAGGGCGCGCGCCGCTCTTGCAGTATAGTCGGTGCACTTCCAAAGGTAGAAAGTGTGCACGAGCTCGTCCTTCGGCAATGCATACGGAGGGAGCCAGTCGCCGAGGTTCAGCCAATAAGTGCCGCCCTCGATATCGCGAGGCTCCTTCTGGAACATGATGCCGTCGTCAGTGAGCCATCCCCTCATCTGGGAGATGTGGGCTTTCATGGCATCGTAGTTGCGCTCAAGCATCGTGATGTCTCCATAGTGGAGGTAATACTCCCATGGGATGATGTTGATTGCGGCACCCCAGCCCACTCCTCCGCCGCAGCCGTTGTGCCACGGCGCCCCGTTAGGGACATAGCCCGTCTCCGGATTCTGGCAGTCTGCCATGTCGCGGACCCACTTGGTGTAGAATGCCGTCGCGTCGAAATTGTGGAGCACGGTGACGCATGCGCACTGTCCGTCGCCAGTGTACGGTCCCCTCTCGCGATGCGGGCAGTCCGAGGCGACGCCGAGGTGCATGTTGTCCTTCTGGGTTCGCAGCCATATCTTATGGATCTGATTCATGAGCTCGTTGGAGCATTCGAAGGTAGAGCTGGACTTGACATCCGAATACACCACCTCTGCGCAGATGTTGTCCTCAGTGAGTTCGCCTTTCCATCCGCTGACCGTCACGTCCTGGAACGCGTACCATGTGAAGCGCGGGGCATATGATTCGTCTCCAGTGCCTTTTGCGACATAGACACAGTCACCATTGCCTTTGGTCTCGGCATGATGGACGATGCTGAGGGTATCGCCGGACGCGGCATCGATGCCGCTGAGGCGCACCCAGCCTGAGACATACTCCGGGAAAGACACGTCCCATGTACCGTCACCGTTCTTCACTATCGCCGACGGCCTCGCGATTTCCATGACTTTGTCCGAGAGACCTGTATGCGCTGTGAGGGCACCTGCAGGGGCTCTCTTGAGCACGGCAGGGGCCCAGTCGGACGTGTCGGTGCCGGAAGTGCACCACCCGTCGACCTCCGCATTCGCATCATACACTTCGCCTGCGAAGATGCCGTTCCTGATCACAGGGCCGGAATGAGTCATCCAGGACTCGTCCGAAATGACTGTCTGCGAGGTGCCGTCCTTGTATCTTATCTCAATCTGGACGATGAGTCTCGGGGAGCCGTAGCCCATGCACCAGCCGGAATTGATGTCGTACCAGCCGCAGCCCAGCATGGCTCCGGCCACGTTCTCTCCCTTCCGGAGCATGTCCGTGATATCATACGCATTGTACAGGACCCTGTATGCCGTGAAATTGTCCTTGACAGGGACACCCTTAGACTCAAGGTCAGAACGATGGTCATAGTTGGTCTCATTCGGGGTGAGCACGTCGTCACCGACCTTGGATCCGTTGACATAGAACTCGTAGAATCCGAGTCCGCAGACAAACACTTTGGCTGAGGCAACCTTGCGGTCAACCGTGAAGGACTTTCTGAGGAGTGGGGATGGCTGGAAGTCCTGCCCGTCGCGAAGGTTCTGCGGGAGGTCTCCTGTATACGCCGCACCTATCCATTTCGCCTTCCATTCTTCAGGAGACATCACTCCTGCACCCCATTTAGACGGACGGCTCCATCTTGACTTCCTGCCTTCAGCGTCCCATACTCTCACCTGCCACCAGCAATCCTGGCCGGTCCTGATCGTCCTTCCACCATACAGGATATTGAAGCAGTCTGCAGAAGACACCTTTCCGCTCTGCCACATGTCGCCTCTGCGCAGGGTCCTGCGCGAGGACGACACCCTTACCTGCCACGCCGTCTGGCACTGGCCCTTCAGTTTCTGGTCAGTCAGAGAGTCCTTCCACGAAAGGCGTGGAGCCTGCAGGTCAACAGATGACGGCTCCGTGAGGAATTCGCAACGCAGGTCCGTCGGTCTGAGAGCACATCGCCCGAAGGCATTTACGGAAATGGCTGTCATCACAAGCGCTGTGATGACGGTCAAGGATGTCTTTCTGTACATATATCTATCTGTCAGTCTTTGGATATCAGGTCCTGATAGTCGTCCATGGAGAGCCTTATCACCTGCTTTGCCTCATCGGCTCCGTACAGGTTGACAAAGACCATGCGCTTCTTCGTGTCGCCAGGAATATCCTTGTAGGTCGTGAAGTAGTGCACAAGCCTGCGTGTGATGTCTTTCGGAAGCTGCTCGATGTCGGTGAAGGTCTCATACATGGCATCGTCCTTGAGCACTGCTATGATCTTGTCGTCGGACTGTCCATGGTCAAGAAGCCTTATGCCCCCGATAGGGCGGGCCTTGACTATGATGTCTCCGTGAGTCACATCCTTCTCGGTGAGCACGCAGATATCGAGCGGGTCGCCGTCACCTTCTATGTCCAGACGTGCAAGCGCCTGGTTTGCAAGAGACGCCATCTTCACTCCACAATAAGTGCGTGGGATGAAGCCATACAGGGAAGGTACTATATTGGAAAACTTCTGAGGTCTGTCAAGCGCAAGATAGCCTGATTCCTTGTCTACCTCGTACTTCACGGTATCTGTCGGAACTATTTCTATGAATGCCCTCACTTCATCAGGGCAGTTGGGGCCGATGTCTATTCCGTGCCACGGATGGGCCTTGTGTGATGCTTTACAGTCCATAATTTTCGTTAAGTGACGCAAAAATACAAAATCTAATCCAATGGTGTATCCGCAATGGCATCATGTTCAGCGACTTTTTGTAAATTTGCAGCAACGCAATGACTGATATGAAGACCAGAATCATCCTATTGGCAGCCGCGGCCATGATGGCGGCATCCTGCGCACAGACGCAGGAGGGGAAAAGCACAGAGCCGGAGCTCACGCACTATGACTTTGTCCCGACACCCGTGGAGTCTTTCGAGACCAGGCGCCCGGCGCCTCAGGACCGCAAGTTCACATCAGAAGCCGTCGAGAAGAAGATCGAGGAAGTGAAGGGGCTCCTGAAGAACGACCGGCTCAGATGGATGTTCGAGAATTGCTTCCCGAACACTCTGGACACGACGGTAAACTTCTCGGAGGACGAGAACGGCAACCCTGACACCTTCGTCATCACAGGCGACATATTTGCGATGTGGCTTCGCGACAGCGGCGCCCAGGTATGGCCTTACCTGCAGCTCATGGATGGGGATGACCATCTCCGCGCCATGATAGAAGGCACCATCCGGCGTCAGTTCAAGTGTCTCACGATCGACCCTTATGCCAATGCTTTCAATTTCGGTCCTACCGGAGGAGAGTGGCAGAACGACGGCACTGACATGAACCTCAACGACCATGAGCGCAAGTGGGAGATAGACTCCCAGTGCTACCCGATCAGGCTCGCTTATGAATATTGGAAGAAGAGCGGAGATGAGAGCGTCTTCGACGGCACATGGATAGCTGCCATGGACAACATCCTCAAGGTGCTGCACGAGCAGCAGCGCAAGGACGGACGCGGCAGCTACAGGTTCACGAGAGTCACAAGCGCCCAGTACGACACCAAGAGCAACGGAGGCTACGGCAACCCGGTGAAGCCTTGCGGACTCATCGTCAGCTCGTTCAGGCCTTCAGACGATGCGACCGTCATGGACTACCTCATTCCGTCGAACTTCTTCGCAGTCACATCTCTCCGCAAGGCTGCCGAGATCCTCGAGACAGTAAACAAAGATACCGAGCGCGCAGCTGCATGCAGGGCGCTCGCCGACGAGGTCCATGAGGCCCTGATGGCAAACGCAATCGTCGAGCATCCGAAGTACGGCAAGATCTACGCATTCGAGTGCGACGGATTCGGCAACCACCTCATGATGGACGACGCCAACGTGCCGAGCCTTCTTGCGATGGCATACCTTGGAGACGTGCCGGCAGACGACCCGATCTACCGGAACACCCGCAGGTTCGTCCTCAGCGAGGACAATCCTTACTTCTTCAAGGGCAAGGCAGGGGAAGGCATCGGCGGGCCACACATAGGCGTACCGTACATCTGGCCAATGAGCATCATGATGAGGGCATTCACATCAAGCAGCGATGCTGAAATCAAGTGGTGCATCGAGATGCTGATGTGCACTGACGCCGGTACAGGCTTCATGCACGAATCCTTCCACAAGAATGATGCGTCGCACTTCACCCGCAGCTGGTTCGCATGGCAGAACACCCTCTTCGGAGAACTGATATGCAAGATAATATCGGACGGCAAGCTCGACCTTCTCAACTCCATCGAAATATGAGAAAGCTGTTGATATTGGCTGCAGCGCTGGCACTTGTCGGCTGCAGCAAGGCGTCCGCACCGGTGATAGGCATCAGCACGGGCTATGCACCAGGCAAGATTTCAGTCAACGAAAGCTATGTCAAGTCAGTGGTGAACGCAGGCGGAATCCCTTACATAATTCCCCTGGTAAGGGACTCAGTACTTGCCGAGACGATTATAAGCAGTCTTGACGGCATCATCTTCACTGGAGGAGAGGATTTCGACCCATCATACTACGGTGAGGAGCCGGCTGAGGAACTGGGCTCGGTGAACGCTCCGCGCGACACGAGCGACCTGATGCTGATGAGGATGGCGATGAGGCACGGCCTCGCCGTTCTCGGCATATGCCGTGGAGAACAGGGACTCAACGTGGCGCTCGGAGGTTCCCTCTATCAGGACCTGCCGTCACAGCATCCTTCCGCAGCTGACAGCACCCAGCTCATGCACCGTCAGGAAGAGCCGTCATCCATCCCGACACAGGTCGTGGACATAGCTCCCGGCTCACATCTCCATTCGCTTGTCGGAGCAGATACGCTCTCCGTCAATTCCCATCACCATGAGGCCGTCAAGGATTCCGCTCCTGGCGTCATCGTCACTGCAGTGGCCCGTGACGGAGTGATTGAGGCTTTCGAGGACATGTCACGCAACGTCGTTGCAGTGCAGTTCCACCCTGAAGCATTTGCCCAGAGCGGGCAGTACCCGTATCTCAGAATCTTTGAAGACCTGGTCGACAGGGCTCGGAAGTAGAGAAAGTTACTTTTCGGCGGCGGCCTGTACGGCATCGAGAACCCTGAAGAAGTTCCCGCCCCAGAGCTTGGCGATGTCCTCGTCGGAGTAGCCGTGCTCGATCATCTTGACCGTGACGTTGATGTGGTCGTTGGCGCCGTTGAGGCCCCATCCGCCTCCGCCGCCGTCGAAGTCAGCCCCGATTCCCACATGATCTATGCCGGCGACCTCGACGCAGTGGTCGAGATGAGCCATGAAAGTATCTACCGAAGCAGTCTTGTCCTTGGACATGTAGCTCTGGACGATATAGACCTGAACGACCCCATCCTTTTCGGCGAGCGCCTTGAGCTGGGCGTCTGTAAGGTTGCGGTCGTGCTTCCACTCGGCCATCGCTCCAGAGTGGGAGCACACGAAAGGCACCTTCGAGAGATTGTACACGTCCCAGAACGTGCCTTCACTGGTGTGGGAGCAGTCGATCACCATCCCGAGACGGTTCATCTCACGGACGACTTCGCGGCCGAAGTCTGTCAGTCCCTTCGAGCCGTCTGCAGTATTGGACGAGGAATTGCAGATATCGTTGTCATACATATGGCTGAGAGTCATGTAGATGACTCCCTGGTCCGAATAGCTGCGTAACTTGTCGAGGCTTCCGCCGATGGCAGAACCGTTCTCGACGCCGATAAAGTACGCCATCTTCCCCTGGGCCTTAAGTGTCCGCGCCTCGTCGGAAGTGCGTGCGATGCCGCAGTAGTCTGAGTGGGCGGCAACGTCCGCATAGGCTTTGTCAATCAGGTCCTGAGCCTTTGCTGCAGCGGCGGCCTTGCCTTCCTTCTCGACGACCTCGTTGCCGACGTAGGAGATTATCACCATCGAGCTCATGCACCCTTCGTCAAGTTTCGGGATGCTGCCCTGCGCCTGATTTCTGAGTCCTACACTGTAGCCTCTGCGATACCTTCCAGGCAGGTCGCAGTGGGTATCGACGGTCATGATGCCTGTCATCAGGGCCTTGGCATGGCGGTATGTGGAGGCCTTTGCTATAAGTTGATCTATGGTCTGCGACTCATTGTCCTGCCTCATCATGCCCTTGTTCCATGTCCTGACGGTCCAGCAGCTTCCCATCAGCGGTACGTTGCGGTCGAGAAGAGCCTTTGTCAGCATCATCTCCGCACTGGATCCTCCTTTTCGGGCAGCAGCATCAAGGGCTTCACAGAATGACTGCGTCATGACAAACCCGTCGAGGTTCGACGCAAGGTCCCTCATCATCCCGAAGTCGGCGACTTCAGTGCATACCGTGACCGGTATGCCTCCGAGCCTGACGATATCCGCGGCTCCGTCATAACCGGAAGGAATGCCTATGAGCGGTCTCTTTCCATAATCGAGGGAAGCCTGAGAATCAGTCTTCTCGAGAAATGTCCTGTTGACTTCAGGGTAAGTGGTCTTCTGCGCATACAAGCACAGAAAGGAGGCAAGGAATGCCAGCGAAAGCAGAGTCTTCTTCATGCTGCAGATAGTATTGTCAAGAACAAATTTAATAATTATTTTTGTCCTATGCACAGATATTTGATACTCCTGCTGACGCTGCTCGCAGCCGTCTCATGCGGGAGCCGCAATACAAAGGAAGAAGAACCGGAACAGGAAGAGTCTCCCCGTCTCGGTTTCCACACAGAATCTTATGATGCCAGGAGTGGAGAGGTCCGCCCAGGGGAGACTCTCTCCGGATTTCTCAGCCGACTCGGGATTGACGCGCAGTCGTCGATGGCACTCTCTGACTCCTGCGCCGGAGTCTTTGATGTGAGGAAACTCCGCGCCGGCAACACCTATACGGCCTACTATCAGGACTCGCTTGCGACGGTGCCGGCCTATCTTGTATACGACAACGACAAGATCCACCAGACAGTTTTCAAATGCAAGGACACACTTGCCGTATGGGCATATGAGAAAGACGTCACCCACGAACTCAAATACGCAGACTTCACGATCCACTCGTCACTTTGGAACGACATGCGGGCAGCCGGAGCATCCCCACTGCTGATTCTCGACCTCTCGGACATCTATGCATGGAGCGTCGATTTCTTCGGGCTTCAGGAAGAGGACAGATTCAGGCTCATGTACACGGAGAGCGTATGCGAAGGAGAGATGATTGCGATAGATACCATATACTACGCAATCTTCAGCCGCGAAGGAAAGGACCTGTATGCGATAATGTATGACCAGGGGGACGGAGGCAACAGATACTGGAACGACAAGGGTGAAAGTCTGCGCAAGGCATTCCTCAAGGCTCCTCTCCAGTTCACCAGGATAAGTTCCGGGTTCTCATACCACCGCAAGCATCCCGTGACAGGCAAGGTGCGGCCGCACACAGCCGTGGACTATGCGGCCCCGACAGGTACTCCCGTAAGGAGCATCGGGGACGGCACGGTCCTCAGTGCCGGATGGGCAGGTGGCGGTGGAAATACAATCAAGATACGCCACAATGCACAGTATGTCACGTCATACATGCATCTGTCTAAATATGCGTCAGGCGTCAAGGCTGGAGCACATGTAAAGCAAGGGCAGGTGATAGGATATGTCGGGTCCACAGGCACCTCGACCGGTCCACATCTGGATTTCAGGGTCTACAAGAACGGCACACCTGTCAATCCCCTTAAACTGGAATCCCCATCTGATGACCCTATAAGGCCTGAAAACCTCCCTGCGCTCGACTCTGTCAGAGCCTTGTATCAGTCAATGGCAGATTCACTCGCGGCATTGCCTGTCGAGGTACTGGAATCGGAAGAAGAGCAATGATGGAAAGGATAGCTACGTTCCACTCCCCTTTCGGCAGCAAGTTCGGCATACCGCGGCAGAGCGGAGTGGTGCCGGAGCTTCGAGGTGAAATATGCCTTGAAGGTGAATACAGGATTGCCGAGGCCCTGCGTGGCCTCGACGGGTTCGATTACATCTGGCTCATATGGGAATTTTCTGCCAATTCCGACAGGCAGTGGAGCCCTACCGTCCGTCCGCCGCGGCTAGGAGGCAACAAGGCCATGGGGGTCTTCGCCACGAGATCGCCATTCCGGCCGAACTTCCTGGGCCTGTCGTCGGTAAAGATTGAGAGCATTGACTTTGAGAAGATGGTCATCCATGTAAGCGGAGCCGACCTGATGGACGGAACACCGATCTTCGACATCAAGCCTTATGTAACATATGCTGACTCTCATCCCGACGCCCGGAGCGGATTCGTGGATGACAGTTCGTGGACTGAACTGGAGGTAGTGTTTCCGGAATCTCTGGCATCGTGCTTTTCTGACAGTGACCTCACGGCGCTGAAACACACTCTTGCCCTCGATCCGAGGCCTCACTACAAACAAGACGGAGACAAGGTCTACGGATTCCAGTTTGCAGGAAGGGACGTGAGATTCAAGGTGTCGGAAGGTGTGCTTACGGTAATCGGGATCGTATGAGAGTGGCAGTGATCGGAGCCGGCGCAGCAGGATGCTTCTGTGCCATAGAGATACGCAGAAGGTTGCCAGAGTCGGAGGTCGTCATCTTTGAGGCAGGTGACCGTCCGCTTGCAAAAGTTGCAGTGACCGGTGGCGGAAGGTGCAATCTCACCAACTCGTTCGCGGAAGTCCGCAGTCTTTCTTCCGTGTATCCGCGCGGGACACAACTGATGAAAAAGGCCCTGAAGGCATTCTCCAACATTGATACAATGGCCTGGTTCGAGAAGGAAGGAGTCCGGCTGGTCACTCAGGATGACCAGTGCGTCTTCCCTGCCTCGCAGGATGCGATGCAGATCGTGAGGACCCTGCTCCGGCTGCTGGACAGGCATGGAGTGGAAATCCGCACAAGATCGAGAGTCGACCGCATAACCCCGGGCTTCAAGGTGACATGCAATGACAGAGAAGAAGGCTTCGACAAAGTCGTAATAGCTACAGGAGGCAGCCCCAAGATGGCAGGAATGGCATTCCTCCAACCTTTGGACATGGAAATTGAGCCACCAGTGCCGTCACTTTTCACATTCAATGTCAAGGACAAGTCCCTGACCGCACTCATGGGTGCAGTAGTGGACAATGCAGCCGTGTCGATTCCAGGCACCGGATACAAGGCATCGGGGCCGCTTCTGGTGACAGACTGGGGACTCAGCGGGCCAGCGATATTGAAGCTTTCGTCGTATGCGGCGAGGTATCTTTCAGACAGTCAGTACCAGGCTTCACTGTCAGTACACTGGCTTGGCGAAAAGTCCGAGCAGGAGACAAGGGATGTCCTTGAGCATCTGAAAAAAGACAATGGACGCAAGAAGGTATCGACAGTTTGTCCTGAAGGGCTCACTTCAAGACTGTGGGAGCACATTCTGGGAAGAGCAGTTCTCCGTCCGGATATCAGATGGGCTGAAATAGGGTCCAAGGGATGCAACAGGCTTGTGAACACAATCAACAACGACCAGTACAGGATCGAGGGCAAGGGACATTTCAAGGACGAGTTCGTCACCTGCGGAGGAGTCTCACTCTCCAACATAAACATCAGCACGATGGAATCCAAGTCCCATCCCGGCCTGTTCTTTGCCGGTGAAGCGCTTGACATAGATGCGATCACAGGAGGCTTCAATCTCCAGGCCGCCTGGACCACAGGATGGATTGCCGCACAGTCCATATAAGAAAAAAGCCAGCCTTGCGGCTGGCCTTTTTTATTCGGGTAATGACTAAAGATTGCCGTTCTCGGCAGCCTTGATCATGTTCTCGTTGGCTGTGATGTAGACCTCGACGCGGCGGTTCTGTGCGCGGCCGGCAGCGGTCTCGTTGGATGCGACAGGCTCATTGTAGGACTTGCCTTCAGTAGTCATGCGGGATGAAGACATGCCGCAGCTCTGGAGATACTTGGCTACAGACTCAGCCCTCTGGGCGGAAATCTTCTCATTTACGGCAGCTGTACCGGTGTTGTCGGTGTGGCCGTAGATGGTAAGGTCTGTGTCAGGCATGTCAGCCATCTGTGTCGCAAAGTTGGAAAGAGCCTTCTTTGAGTCAGCAGAGAGAGCTGTGCCGTTGGTAGGGAAAAGGATACCGCTGTCGAAGGTGACCTTGATGGCCTCGAGACCGTTGACGTCAGTCACAGTCTCGACCTGAGCAGCCTCGAGAGCTGCAAGCTCTGCAGCTTTCTTGTCCATCTTCTTGCCGATGAGGGCACCGGTACCTGCACCGACTGCCGTACCTACAGCAGCGCCGATTGCGGCACCCTTGCCGTCCTTACCGATAAGCGCACCGGCAACTGCGCCGAGGGCAGCGCCTGCACCTGAACCGATGAGGGTACCGGAACCGGTCTTGGACATTGTCGAGCAGCTTGTGAACATGCAACCTGATGCAATCATTGCTGCGCAGAGGAAAAGAGAAATTGCTTTCTTCATAGTATAAAAAATTAATGGGTTGTTATTCTACATACAGAAGGAGGCCCTTGAGGTATTCTCCTTCAGGATGGTATATGCTTACTGAATGGTCTGCAGGCTGGTTGAGCCTGTCAAGAATCCTGACACGGCGGCCTGACTGGGCTGCTGCCGAGAACACGGCAAGCGCAAATGCTTCCTTGTCGACTGCCTGGGAGCAGCTGAACGTAAACACAAGGCCTCCGGGTGCTACTTTGGCAATCGCTGCAGCATTGAGCCTCCGGTATGCCCGAAGAGCATTGTCGACAGCTCCGCGATGCTTGGCAAAGGCCGGAGGGTCTACAATGATGAGGTCATACTTGTCCTCAGGAGAATTCTTGAGGAAATCGATCGCATCGCAGCAATATGAAGTGTGCATGTCAGGAGAGAAGCCGTTGAGCACAACATTGCGGTCGACAAGAGACATGGCCTTGGCAGAACTGTCGACAGAGTCTACATGGACGGCGCCATTGGCAAGTGCATAGATGGAGAATCCTCCGGTATAGCAGAAGAGGTTGAGCACATGGCGGCCAGCGGCATAGCGGCCGACGGATGCCCGGTTCTCTCTCTGGTCAAGGAAAAAGCCTGTCTTCTGGCCTTCAGTCCAGTTGACGATGAACTTGTTCCCATTTTCCAGGACCATCTGCTCCTCATCGGAGAAGCCATCGGCTTTATAGAGGTAGCCATCGACAAGTTCCAGACCGGCCTTGAACGGAGCGGTGCCGGAGCTCTTGTCATATACGGCCTTGAGTGCATCTCCATAGATTGTCCTGAGAGCCTCGCATATCTGCTTCTTGGCTCTGAACATGCCCACTGAATGGGCCTGCATCACACATACCCCGTCATAATAATCGACTATCAGTCCAGGAAGGCCGTCTCCCTCTCCATGGACAAGCCGGTAGCAGTTGGTGCTGGCGCAGTCGGTAAGGCCTGCGGCCTTGCGGACTGCAAGGGCCATGTTGAGCCTCTCAGTCCAGAAGTCCATATTGATGACATCAGACTCGAAACTGAGCACCCTTACGGCAATGGAGCCTATCTGATAATGGCCTGCAGCAAGGAACGACCCGTCAGAGGAACAGACATCCACGACATCCCCTTCGGCCGGATTGCCGACAATCTGTGCTATCGCACCTGAGAACACCCATGGGTGGAATCTCAGAAGGGAGTCTTCCCTGCCGCGTTTAAGAATGACTTTGTACATCTGTATTTTCTTCCGTTGACGGTTTCGGTTGCTGTTGCGGAGCCATCTGCTCCGGCGTCAGAGGATTTTTCTGACTTTTCTGCAGTTTGAGATACATCTCCCTGCATATCCATGCATCAGTGGCGGCATACTTCTGCTGAGCCTCGCTGAGCTCGTCTGCCTCCCAGTTGGACAACTGCTGCGCCTTGGAAATCTTTATGCCGAGAATGTTGGCTCCCATCTTCTTGACGCTTTTGTCCTTTATGCCATACTCCCACACAATTTTCTGCAGATCCACAAATCCGGATGGCTTGAAGTCATGGTATCTCTGAAGTCCCCTGATGTCATCATTGACAGCAGCGCCGACCTTGACGATATTTTCGTCGGCAAGTACCTTGAACAGCCTGCGGTACTGCTTAAGAGTCTTGATGCGGAAAAGGAAAGCCTTGTCAGGGCCGGACAACTGAAGGAGTGCGACACCATAGTGGTGGGGCTGATGGGAGAAGTTCGGCCTTGTCTCAGTATCAAAGCCTATCACATCCTGGCTCTTCAGATAGTCCAGAGCCTTGCGGAACTTGAAGCCCTGGCAGTCCACGACAACTATCTCGCCGGAGAAACCGCCCATGGGAAGGGCTTCAATCTCCTCCGGAGACATGCTGATCTTGTACATAATCTTGAGTGGTTTTCGGAGACACATCCATGACAAGCGGAGTGAAATTGTAGACATCCGTGAGGGTGTATGTCACTTCACATGGAGCAGGAAGGTCTATATTGTGCGTGAATATGTTCTTGTCTCTCATGGCTTTGTAGCAGGCCGATACTACCGCTGACCGAGGGTCGACATATGTGATGCCACCTGCAAGAAGAGACTTGTAAGGAAGGTCTTCAGCCGTATCGGAGCCGATTATCGCATCACACTCTGCACGTAGAGAATCGACTGACACAGAGTAATCGTCTACAAGTATGGCGGCGATCGAAGTCATGCCTTGTGCAAGACAATTGTCAAGGAAACTGCGTGCTGAGCCGGTAGAGTCAGGATACGCCATGAAGCACTGGCCATGTGAGATGAGCCTTGACACCGCCTCTTGGTAAACCCCCGAAGCGGCAATGGCAGGACTGGCCATGACAGCAATGGCATCCCACGATACTGGCTGCTTGTGGGAGTTGGAATCAAGAAGTTCACTTACCATGGCATCGACAGTGGAGATCACCGGTACAGGAATGCCGAATCTTGTGAACAATGTGTCGACGTCACGTCGTCCTGCATTGAGATACTGGGAAGACAGTACTATCAGTTTTGCATCTATGTTGAGCGAGGTCAGTGCATCCTCCACTGAGGCAGTCCTTGAAGCTTCTGACGCATCAGGATATACCCTGTCCTCGACAAGCGTCTGGAACGTTTCTCCAAGGAAGTCCGGAATCATATCAGACTTCGGAGCCGCATCGACATTGTCGAACGAGTCGGAACGGAGGAACGCTTCGGTAAGGAGCGAGCATCTTTCAAGGTTGTCGACAATGACTATCTTGCCAGAGACATTTGGGCGCTCGCAACCGCATGAATCGAGGATCTCGCACTCTTCAAGATTGTCCTGCGTGCGGTTGATGATGTCCGTGACATACTGTATCGGATGGAACGACTCAACCTGTCTGCCTGTACATGCACAGACAAGGACAAAGGTAAGAGCGAGAGCGTGAAATGTCCTTCTCATGACTATATCCTGAAGATAAGGAATGCTATGTTCATCAGAGCGTATACCACAAAGGAAAGGAGCACGGCAAGGGACCAGTTGAGTCCGAGGACGGCAACGATTGCGACAATCAATGCGACATTGAGCAGGAAGACAAGTCTCTTTCGGGTCGTCATGGCATCTGCCTTATGGTCCTTTGAGAACTTCACCGAGAACATCGGCACCTCGCATACCAGAAGGCAGGCAAGGATGAACGAAAGTACCGGGATGAACACATATCCTGATGCCCATGCTGCAAGGAAAGTTGCCTGGTTGAACGCTATGAAATATGACAGCGAACCGCATATCATGGCACATGCAGGAGTGGCGAGACCTATGAAACTTTCATGCTGGCGCTCGTCCACATTGAACTTGGCCAGACGGATGCCACTGAAGACTGCAATGACTACAGGGACATAGCACAGCCAAGAATTGGAGAACGTGCATTCCGTCATGGTCTTGTATAGCATGACCGAAGGAAGGACTCCAAAGCTCACCATGTCGGCAAGGGAGTCAAGTTCCTTGCCAAGGTCGCTGTAGGCGCCCAGAAGCCTTGCGGCAAAGCCGTCAAAAAAGTCGAAGACAGCTGCGGCAAGCATCAGAGGGAACGCGACATCCATGCGTCCCTTGAATGTGAATATCACCCCCAGGACTCCACAGAGGAGGTTCATGGAGGTGATTGTGTCCGGAATGTACCTCGATATCTTCATCACTACCTGATGCCGAGTTTCTCCTTGAGTGCCTTTGGAAGAGCGTCCTTGTGGACGATGTAATCCATGCTCTTGCCTGCAACGAAGGACTCCGTGGCATACCAGAGGCCCTTGTACTTGCCGGTCTCACCCCATGAGTTCTTGACCATGTAGTACTTCTTGCCGTTCTGGTCCTTTGCGATGCCATAGATCTGCATGCCGTGATCGTCTGTAGTGGTCTTGTTGTCAAAACCCTTCTGACGGTACTCCTGAGTGGCCTCATATTCCACAGGCTCCGGGACAGATGGCTTCGCACCCTGCTTAGGCTCCTCACCTGGCTTTCCAACCCAATGCTCCTGGTCGGAACCGGAATTGGCCTTAGCTTCAGTATTTACAAGCACGGCAAGGCCGTCGCGTGTAAATCCAGGCTCGCTTACATCCGATCCCCACGCAACGGTGTAGCCGTTCATTATCACATTTTCGAGGACAGACATGAACTCGTCAATAGGGACATTGTACGCAGTATCCCAGCGCCAGTTGTCGCAGACCTCGATGGCGAACTTGGTATAGAAAGGATGATGAGTGAACGAAGTGAGGGTCACGTAGTCGTCAGGGTTGAACTTGAGGGCATCACGATAGGATGCTGGAGTGTACTCCTTGCCGTCAACCGTAAAGGTATCGGGATACTCACCGAGATAAGCCTCGAGGATGCCGTCGAATCCATTGTGCCATGCCGTGGTGAGAGTCCTGTTGGGGTTCTTGGCAACAGCTTCGACATACGCCTTGAGGACTGCGTCGAGCTCGCCCTGGACAGGAAGTTCAGTGCCATAGTTCATGCCGGTCATGGCCTCCTGAGGGACAAGGCCGTAGTCGCGGATCACGTCAAGGACATCATCACCCTCGCTTCCGGAACTGAAAGTAAGGTTGCCGTCAAGGTAGACATACTTCTGAGCCCTGTCGGAATAGGAATGGCCAACCACAAACATTTCCGAGAAATCAGGATACTTCGCCTCATCCTTTATCTTGTTGATGCGGATGACCTCGGACTCCACGAATCCGAGAGTCGAATATACCCAGCAGGTGCCGCTGCGGTACTGGTTCTTGACAGGGGTGATAGGATTCTCCTTCACTACGGTGAAGGTATAGTCAGGAAGCTTCGCCTTCGGGGCCTGTGCCAGGAGGGATGTCGCAGTGAGTGCCATGAATGCACCGGCAGCGATGATGGTGAGATTTTTCATCTTATATCTGTATCAATAATATTCTATGGAATGCAAATTTATAAAAATAAGATGATAATGACAACCGGCAGAAGCCACTTGTCATTGAGAGCCGTTTGACCTATCTTTGCATCATGAAATATACTGTAAAGCACAATTCCCCGCTTCTGAAATATCTCTTCGAGATAATGCCGGACCAGAGCCGCACTTCAGTCAAGAAATATCTTTCCGACGAAAGAGTCGAAGTGAACGGTCAGACCGTCACTGCCTTCGACCACCCTCTGGCAGAAGGCGACAGGATCGAAATAATATCGAAAGGACAGTCCATAGCAAGAGACGTCACCGAAGATGCGTTCGAAGAAGCCGCGCGCAAGGGTGTGAAGATCGTCTATGAGGACGAGTGGATAATAGTGATCGACAAGAGGGCCGGCCTGCCGACCATACGCCAGACAAAGGACGGAGACACGGCATATTCGATCCTGACATCATATGTGAAGGCAAAGGCAGGTGTCGAACGGCATCACCTGAAGGTCTATTCCAAGGGCCCGGCAAGGATTTTCATAGTACACCGCATCGACCTTGGTACATCGGGACTTCTCGTCTTTGCCAAAGACGAGAGGACAAAGGACATACTGCAGAGCAAGTGGAACCAGATGGTGATAGAGAGGAAGTACAAGGCTGTCGTGGAGGGACGTATCCGTCCGGAAAGCGGCACGGTAGAGTCCTGGCTTACCGAGAATGAAAAGTCGATGAAGATGTCTTCATGCCCGGTCGATGACGGAGGCCAGCATGCCGTCAGCCATTACAGGACAGTGGAAGAAGGAAGGAAGTACTCCCTCGTGGAATTCGAGCTCGAGACAGGGCGCAAGAATCAGATCCGCGTCCACTGCCAGGACCTCGGCCACCCTATTGCCGGAGACCGGAAGTACGGAGCACAGTCCAATCCCCTCAAGCGACTCGGACTCCATGCCGAAACCCTGGTCTTCCACCACCCGCAGACAAACGAGACAATGAGATTCAGGTCTCCTGCTCCGAAAGAATTCGCGGAAATTGTACAATAAAAAATCCCGGCCTCATTCGAGGTCGGGATTTTATTATACAAGGAGGGAAATTACTTTGTGATGACCTTGGCCATTTCGCAGACCTTGTTGCTGTAACCCCACTCGTTGTCGTACCATGCGCATACCTTGACGAAGGTAGGATCGAGCTGGATACCTGCCTTTACGTCGAAGATGGAGGTGCGGCTGTCGTTGCGGAAGTCTGTAGATACGAGAGCCTTGTCAGTGTATCCGAGGATGCCCTTGAGCTCGCCCTCAGAAGCTGCCTTCATGGCTGCGCAGATCTCATCGTAAGTTGCAGGAGTCTTGAGCTCGCAGGTGAGGTCAACGAAGCTGACGTCAGAGGTAGGGACGCGGAGAGACATGCCGGTGAGCTTGCCGTTGAGTTCAGGAAGCACCTTGCCGACTGCCTTTGCAGCACCTGTTGAAGAAGGGATGATGTTCTCGAGGATACCACGGCCACCTCTCCAGTCCTTCTTGGAAGGGCCGTCAACGGTCTTCTGGGTAGCGGTAGCAGCGTGAACTGTAGTCATGAGGCCACGTACGATGCCGAACTTGTCATTGAGGACCTTGGAGATAGGTGCGAGACAGTTGGTGGTG
>R20__coassemble_512_pt1 | contig 27971 bp, 22 predicted proteins | sample R20__metabat2_low_PE_021 | metagenome-assembled genome bin R20
CGGAGGAAGTGCGCGAGCAGTGGGTCAAGACGATTCCTCTGCGTCGTGGAGGTACTCCTGAGGATGTCGCCGGAGTAGCTGTCTTCCTTGCGAGCGACCTCGCTTCCTATGTCAGCGGCCAGGTGATACATTGCTGCGGAGCAATGAATTGCTAAATTCATTTGTGGTGTGAGATTGAGGGGTAAGCTTGAGACAGTCGCGACGGCGCTGGGAGACCTGGCGCTGCCGCGATTCTGCGTTGTGTGCGGGGGGCGACTGATGCTCAGGGAGAAATACCTGTGCCTTGGGTGCATGGCCGACCTCCCGGAGACGCATTTCTGGGAGTATTCCCACAATTCCATGGCGGATAAGTTCAATGCTGCCGTCGCCCACCACCTCCCTGATGGACTGGAAGTGCCTTATCAGTATGCGGCAGCGCTGTTCTTTTACAATTCAGAATCCGGGTACCGCAGGATACCCCAGGCGTTGAAATACAAAGGTTCGCTCGGGCAGGGGTGGTTCTTTGCCGCCATGCTGGGGGAGAGGCTTGCTTCTTCCTGTTCATTCCGGGATGTCGATGCGGTCATGCCCGTGCCGCTCCATTGGACCAGACGCATGAGAAGGGGGTACAATCAGGCAGAGGTCATTGCGCGGGAGGTGTCGGAGTCTCTTGGAGCGCCCCTTGTCACGGGAACCATTTACCGCCGTCGTCGCACAAGGTCCCAGACGACCGTTGACATCGGCTCCAAGGCATCCAATGTATCAGGCGCCTTTGGCGTCAGGGGAGGATGCCTGGGCTTCCACCATGTGCTTCTGGTGGATGACACATTCACGACAGGAGCCACGCTTTCGGAGTGCTGTGCCACCCTTGCCGCTGCACTGCCTCCCGGAGCCCGCATATCTGTGGCCACCCTGGCTTATGTCGGCCATTAGACCCTGATGAAGAGCTTCTTCCACCAGCATAGAAGCAGGACCACGATGATGATGCCGATGTTGCAAAGGGTGACGGCTTCATCGCTCCATCCTTCCGGATGGAAGATCCATCCGAGTTCCATGATCATATATGCGAGAATTGCGTTGCACCCGTAGATCCTGAGCCACCCGAGGGCCTTGTGCCCCTTGTCCTTGACGTCTATGAGCCAGTGGCATCCCGCGAGAAGCATCATCGAGCAGCCTCCTGCGACGAGGGTCATCGAACTGGTCCATATTTTCTTGACGACAGGCATCTGGAGCCCCCAGAGCCAGCCTGCGGCGGCGCATGCTGCCCCGATGCCGAAAAGGATCGCTGAACGGTGGGCCTTGCCGCTTTTGAGAAGTTCTCCCGAGAGCATGCCCATCAGGACCGTCACGATGAAGGTAAGGCTGCTCAGAAGCCATGTGTAGCGGTAGTGGCTGGAGAACCTGACAGAGCCGTCGGCCATCAGAGTCGCTCCGTCGCGGAAGCGCCCGAGCACGGCTCTGTCGATGCCTTCGCAGAGGTTGCCGTCAGGGGTGAAGTCGCCGCCGCCGTATCCGTCGAATTTCACGAGCATCATCGCTGCCCAGTAGGCAAGCAGCAGGATGACCCCTGCGCTGACATGGACTTTCGGCCTTGGACAGTAGAGGAACATAAGAGCGCAGGCTGCGTACCCTACCGCTATGGTCTGCAGTGTGTTGCTGTAGAGTCTGAGGACCGACAGGTCGAACTTCAGGAGATTCCCCTGCGCTATCATGCCAAGAATCCACAGAGTCGCGAAACGGCGCGCTATGCGAAGCAGGGCCTGCGACTTCGGAGCGTCACCGCTTCGGTACTTCGCCATCGAGAACGGTATGGTCACTCCTGACATGAACATGAAGAGCGGCATGATGAGATCCCACAGTACGAAGCCCTCCCATTGTACATGGTGGAACTGGTGGAATATTCCGTCATTGCTGCCGCCCGTCAGCAGCATCACAATCGGCCCGAAGGTCGTCAGAAGGAACATGTCCGCTCCGCGGAGTATGTCCAAAGATTCCAGTCTCTTGCTTTTCATGGCGGAAAGATACAAAAAATCCCTATCTTTGCACTCACGCCTTGGTGGTGGAATGGTAGACACGAGGGACTTAGACCAGTTCTTTGATATAATTGTTTGTAAGACACGACAGTTAATGCTAACTTAGGTGTATGAAACTATATCGTTACACCTTAGAGGAGGTACGGGCTGCAGTACAGGAAAACAAGTCGATGGCAGGTGTCCTCAGGACATTAGGCCTTCGCCCAGTTGGAGGAAATTACAAGACAATTCAAGGAATAATATCCAAGAATGGAATTGATACATCTCATTTTACTGGACAAGGATGGAATGTCGGCTTGAAGTTCAAGCCGAATAAAGGCGCCAACGATTCTTCCATATTTGTCAAGGACTCAGATTACAGATGTTCCTGGCGTTTGAGGGAACGATATAAGAAGAAAACAGGTATCTGTCGGTGCGAACGTTGTGGTTTGTCTGAATGGCTTGGAGAACCAATACCTTTGGAGATCCACCATATCAATGGTTGGAACACGGACAATCGCATCGAGAACCTGCAGCTATTATGTCCTAATTGTCATGCTCTGACAGGTAATTATAGAGGAAAGAACTCATTGAGTGCTCTTTCTGAAAAGAGAGAAGTAGAACGTCGTAAATTCAAGGAAACCTTAACAGGTAGTGCTGATGGCAATCTTGAGCCAAGCCTTGGAGATAAGGAAGGTGCAGAGACTAGACACGACGCATCTAAAAAGTTCTGACGAACTTCATGATGAAGGAATAGTCCAGACTACAAACGGTATGTTCCGGTGACGAAAGTCATGGCAGTATGAAAATCCCTTGGGCAGTAATGTCCGTGTGGGTTCGAGTCCCATCCGAGGCACATTTTAAAGAGCTAACTATTTGATTTTCAATAGTTAGCTCTTATTTTATTTCTATTTTGGCGATTTTTGGCGGCTTGCCGCAACTTGGAATACTATTAGAGCTATACATTTCTGCAAAAGTGCCAAATTATCCTGCCTCAAATAAAAATAACAGCCGCAAAATTCATATCTTTATCAATTCAAACCAACGCATAGCAAGCATATGAAACTGACAGCATTGTTCCTGCTCGCCACCGGGCTGGGTATCCCGGGAATCTTTTCGGACAACATGGTCGTCCAGCAGAAGAGCACGATCACCATCCCCGGACACGCAGCTCCGGGCACTGAAGTGACCGTCGAGGCGTCATGGGGCCGACGCGCAAAGGCCGTTGCAAAAGCAGACAGCACGTTCTCCCTGAGGCTCAGGACTCCCCGCGCGGGAGGCCCATACACCATCACCGTCACGGGCGGCGGTGACTCTGTCACCTTCAACGATGTGCTCAGCGGCGAGGTATGGCTCTGCTCGGGTCAGTCCAACATGGAGATGCCTGTGTCGGGATGGGGCAAGGTCAACAACTATGAGGCAGAGCTTGCGGATGCCTCCAACCACGGCAACCTCAGACTCCTGCGCGTGCAGAAGCAGAGCTCGTTCACGCAGATCGATGACCCTCTGGTAGCGGATGGCGGATGGAGAGTCAGCGACTCAGCCTGCGTCGCTGAGTTCTCTGCCATCGGCTACTTCTTCGGACGCGACCTCAGCAGGATGACCGGAGTGCCGGTCGGTATCATAGGCACCAGCTGGGGCGGCACTCCCATCGAGTCCTGGAGCGAGCCCGAGAGCATTTCCGACCTGGAGGAATACAGCTATTTCAAGGATTTCGTCGGCAAGGACGGTTTTGACGGTGTGGCTTACGAGCAATACTATATGCGTTATTATGAGGAACTTGGATTTGTAGGCGCGGACGTAAATCCTGGGCAGGAGTATGGGGACTGGACGTCATGCACGATGCCTCTGCCGTTCAGCAAGCAGGACCTCAGCACCTTCGATGGCCAGCTGTGGTACCAGTACGTGTTTGATGTGCCGGAGGCGTTCGCAGGCAAGGATGCCGTCCTGTCCCTGGGCATCATAGACTCCATTGACGACACCTACATTAACGGCATCTCTGTAGGCCATACCGACAGCTATGAGCAGCCTCGCTTCTATTCCATCCCAGGCAGCCTCGTCAGGGAGAACGGCAATCTGCTCTCCATCATGGTGACGGACAATTCCGGCGAAGGAGGATTCCTCTCTCTGGCAGAACAGGTGTATCTTGAAACCGGCGGGAAGCGCATACCTCTCTCCGGAGAATGGAAAAGGGCCATCGCCTTTGACTTCAACATACAGCGGGTCAATCCTGACGGCACTCCGTCATACTCCTCCACACCGACAGCTCTCTTCAATGCGATGATCTACCCGTTCAGTGTGATGCCGGTGCGTGGCTTCCTGTGGTATCAGGGATGTGCCAACGTGGGCCGGGACGAGCTGTATGCGCGCATGTTCCCTCGCCTGGTGAAGTCCTGGAGAAAGCTCTGGGGCGACCCGCGCAAGCCGTTCTACTTCGTCCAGCTTGCGTCATTCCAGACACCGAAGGACGTGCAGCCCGACTCGAAGTGGGCAGCGCTCCGTGATGCGCAGACCTCGGTCCTGAAGCTCCGTAATACCGGGATGGCCGTCGCCACCGACGTGGGCAATCCTAAAGACATCCACCCGAAGAACAAGCAGGAAGTCGCGAGAAGGCTTCTTCTGATGGCAGGCAACGACATCTATGGCCGCAGATGCATCAGCAGGGCTCCATACCTGCGCAAGGCAAAGGTAAAGGATGGAGAGGTGGTGCTCAGATTCAGCGGAGATGTCACTCTTGGAGGCGATAAAGGCTGGGTTGTGGGCACAGCGGATGGCGGATATGCTGCCGTCACGGCCGTGGAAGCCGTCGGAAAGACCGTCACGCTGAGCACCGAAGGCATCGGTGAAGTCACCGAGGTGCTCTACAACTGGGCTGACTATGCCCAGGGTACACTTGCCTGCGCACAGAGCGGCCTTCCGGTCGCGCCTTTCCGCAGGGAACTGTAAACTCTGATCACAAATAAAATGCATTGACGGGTCTCCGATACGGCGATTTCCGTCTGCAGGCAATGTCATAAGGCCAAAAAGGACGTCGGCTCCAATGTGTTTTTTGCAGATTTGTATACTTTTGAGATTACAATTCAGCAAAAACAACTAAAGTGTAATCATCTGTGGGGCCGGTTGATGATGAAAAGTATCCAAAAATTGTAACTTTGCCATCACCTTGTATTCATACGGGGGACTAAACACTATGACAATCAATATTTCCGAAATACTGCCGATGCTTACCTTCCTGGTGCCTATGGTTGCTGCAGTATGGAGTGCTGAAAGACTTCTTACAAAGAAAGACCGCAGGACGCATCACCTTATCCTGGGTCTGGCCTTCGTCGACCTTGCAATATCAATGCTGATGATGGTGCACTATTTCAAGCAGTGTCACGGGACCGGCATCACCCTTGACATCATCAGTCTCATGTCGTTCCTTACGATATCGCCGCTGTATTATCTGTATGTGTGTGCGCTCACACGGCCGGACGGTATCAGACGCAGAGACTATATGATATTCATACCCGGAGCGCTGGTGGTGCTTGCCAACCTGGTCATGATTCCGATCCTTGGATCAGAAGGGTCACGCCTCTATATGTCTCTATATGTGAAGGGTGTGCCGGACATGTCCAAGTATGGCAGTGCCATGGCGATAAAGTTCCTTCTCGACTCGCGGGTGTACAGGGTGGTGAACTTTGTCCAGACTCTTGCGATATTCGTGTTCAGCTGCCCTGAGATAGACGGCTACGAGAAAAACCTTGAAAACGCTCTCTCCAACAAGGGCAGGTTCTTCTTCAGTGCTGAAGACGGAGTCAAGTGGTTCAGTTTCCTTATGGTGATTGCGCTGGGAGTGATGTGCATTTTCCCGTTCCCGATGTACAGGCAGTTTGCAGGAGCGATGGCCATCATAGGCCTCTGCCTTACAGGCTCCATCATAGCTCTCGGAAGGTTCGGCACCACGGTGAACGGGAGTGCCGCGGACTATGTGCTGACACCGCCTGTGCCGGAGAAATGTGGTGATGAAGACTGTGTCATCACGGGCACGGCTTCTTCTACGGCCTCCCCTTCGTGGCTCAACCATAAGGATAAGATCCTGAAGGGACTTAGTGAGTTCATAGAAAGGAGAGGGTATCTGAATCCGAACATTTCCGTAGTCGAACTGGCGGATCAGATGAACTCAAACCGTCTTTATGTCTCCGAGGCCATAAGGGAAATCTACGGGGAGACTTTCTGCGTCTTCATCAACAGGCAGAGAATAGACTTCGCCAAGAAACTCATTGCCAAGTATATAGACGATGATTACACGATGAAGACCATATCCTTCGAATCCGGATACAATTCATTCACCAACTTCTACCGCAACTTCATGAAGTTCGCGGGTATGAGTCCGTCAGAATGGGCCGAAAAGGTCAAGGAACAGGGTCATGCCCATGCCTAGAAATACTTGCTCTCCTGCTTGTTGAGGGCGATGAATATGAAGATAAGGATCGTGAATGACCACAATGACGACCCCCCGTAGCTCAACAGTGGAAGAGGAATGCCGATCACTGGCATCAGCCCGATGGTCATGCCTATGTTGATGAAGAGGTGCATGAAGATGATGCTGGCTGCGCAGTAGCCGTAGATGCGCGTGAATGCCTCTCTGCTCTTCTCGGCATCAGTCACAAGCCGGAATATCAGGAACACATACAGGAGTATGACCGCAAGGCATCCGACAAATCCCCACTCTTCACCTATGGTGCAGAAGATGAAGTCCGTGCTCTGCTCAGGGACAAATCCGAAAGTGGTCTGTGTGCCGTTGAGGAAGCCCTTTCCGAAGAGACGCCCGGAACCGATGGCAATCATCGACTGGTTGACGTTGTATCCTGCCCCCGCCGGGTCGTCCTTCATGCCGAGGAGCACTTCTATCCTGTTTCTCTGGTGGTCCTTCAGTACGTTGTCGAAGATGATCTGCGTGGAGAATGTAAGGACAATGCCGGCGAGCATTGCGAGCAGGCTGATCCAGAGGGCGTTCTTCCTGTTTCTGTAGGCTCTGACCATGAGGACGGGCATTGACAGCAGTGCGGCTCCGACAATCACTCTGAAAGGCGTGACTTTCTCCCATATGCCTGCAGGCTCCTCACCCGCAATGGCCCTGTATATCATTGGCAGGAAAGCCACTGCAATCAGCAGCGGAAGCTCTCTGAGAAGCCATCTCCTGAGGTTCCCGGTCTCGGAGCTGTAGCAGAACGCCACCGTGGACAGAAGCACGAGGGTCGCCGTAAATGGGGATGCCGTGAGTGTCAGTATGAATATAAGGATAGCCAGGCCTATGCAGGCGATGAACCATCCGGAGAATCCTTCCCTGTAGAGCACGAATACAAACCCCACATATACCAGGGCTGATCCGGTCTCGCTTTCTGCCACTATGACGAGCATCGGCACCGCAATGGTGGCGGCCACGAGAAGAAAGTCCTTGATGTTGGCCATCTTGAAGTTCGGCCGACTCATTATGGTGGCCAGCACCAGGGAGGTCGTTATCTTGGATATCTCTGCCGGCTGGAAACTTATCGGACCGAGATTGAACCACGAGTGGGAGCCTTTCACGTTGCTTGAGACGAATATGACCAGTACCAGCAACCCAAGCACCACTGCATAGGCCGGCACTGAGACCACCTCCCACAGCCTCGCATTGAATACGAACATTATAAGGGCGGCAATTCCAAGAGCCGTCAGGATCCACACGAACTGTTTTCCGCTGCGGTTGCTGAAACTCAGGATGCTGCCGGTGTCCGTGCCGTGTGACGCCGCATATATGTTGACCCAGCCTATCAGGATGAGCAGCAGGTATGTGACTACCAGCCCCCAGTCGACAGTCTGTCCGAGTCCTCTTTCGTATGATCCGCGCATGTCAGTTTGTCTTGACTCTTCCCATAAGGTTTGTCTGCAGGATCCTGTTCTCAGTATCCTTGCGTTCAGGCCGGATATCGCCGGTAAGATATTTCTCCACCATGAGTGATGCTATCGGGCAGGCCCAGGTGGCGCCGAATCCGGCATTCTCGACATATGCCGCTATGGCAATCTTCGGGTTGTCCTTGGGCGCAAAGCATATGAACACCGAATTGTCGGCACCTCGCGGGTTCTGCGCTGTGCCGGTCTTGCCACACACATCCTTGCCAGGAATCGCTGCGGCGAAGGCAGTGCCTCCGGCAGAGCCACCCCCGTTGACAGCCATGTACATGCCTCTTACAGCATAGTCGAAGTACTTGCTGTCCACCTTGGTGTATATCTTCTCCTTGTATTTCCGGTCAATTTCCACTCCTTCAGACTCCTTTATGATGTGCGGGACATAGTAGAAGCCCCTGTTGGCCACTGTCGCGCACATGTTGGCAATCTGCAGAGGAGTCACGCCGATCTCTCCCTGCCCGATCGAGAGGGACACTATCGTGGTGAATTTCCATCCCTTCTTGCCATACACCTTGTTGTAGTAGGCGGATGTCGGGATGTTGCCTCCGAGCTCGGCAGGGAAGTCGCTTCCCAGACTGTGGCCGAAGCCGAAGCTTGAGACAAACTCGCGCCAGGTGTCGAAGGATTCCTGGATGTTGTCGTATTTCTTGTTGTCCAGGATGTTGCGGAAGACATAACAGAAATAGCCGTTGCAGGATGTCGCGATCGCATCCATCAGCGCGAGCGGAGACGCGTGGTGGTGGCATCCGAGCTTCTTGCCGTTGCCGTACGGGAAGCCCGCATAGCAAGGATAACTGTCAGAAGGCTTGAGCACGCCTTCCTGCAGGCCGATCATTCCGTTGACAAGCTTGAACACAGATCCCGGAGGGTACGATGCCTGCACCGCCCTGTTGAACATCGGGCGGTATGGATTGCTTACTATGTCGCTGTAGTACTGACTTATGTTCTCGAGCTGGCTCACGTCGATGCCTGGGCTTGAGACCATGGCAAGAATCTCACCGGTCGAAGGCTCAATTGCAACGACGCTGCCGACCTTGTTCTGCATCAGCATCTGGCCGTACTCCTGAAGATCGGCGTCGATTGTCGTGACTATGTCATGCCCGGGCACGGCTTCCTTGTCGAGCGCTCCGTCCTGATACGCGGTCTTTATCTGGTTGTGCGAGTCTCTCAGGTACACATGATAGCCCTTCTCTCCCTTCAGGTCCGCCTCACGGGCGGCCTCTATGCCAGTCTTTCCGGCATAGTCGCCTGCTCGGTACTCTCCTGGATGGTTCTTGACAAACTCCGCATCCACTTCCGAGACGTATCCCAGCAGGTTTCCGCCGGCGTTGATAGGATACTCCCTGATGCTTCGCATCTGCCCCTTGAAGGCCGGAAACCGGTATTGCAGCTCGGCGAACTTCATGTAGGTCTGCGGAGCGACCTTCTTGAGAAGCACGACCGGCTGGTTGCCGAGGCGTCCCCAGTTCTTGTGGAACTCCGCAAATTTTTCCCTGATGAAGTCCGTCGGGACATCGAGTGCGGCGGCTATTGTCGCGGTGTCGAACGGCTCCTTGATCTCCTTCGGGGACACGAGTATGTCATAGGCTACGCTGTTGCCGACTATGATGCGCCCGTTGCGGTCATATATGATGCCGCGCGTCGGGTAGATGACGTCGTAGACCATGGCGTTCTTCTCCGAATCCTTCTCATACTTGCTGCTCAGTATCTGGATTGAGAACAGCTTGATGATGAGGATTGCCGCTGCGGCGCACAGCCCTATGAGAAGCCTGCTTTTACGGTCCAGTGTCATCTGTCTCTCTGGTCTTTGACTAACGCTTCGGAAACGAGAAGGGAGACAAGCCATCCGATGATGACCGACAGGAGGAACCGCGTGACGTTGAACCAGAACGGCCTTGTCGCCGCTCCGTCAGCCCACACGTATATGAACATGAATATCGACTGGGAAAGGATGATGGACAGCGACATCTTCATCACTCCATGCTGACCGATGGAGATGTCGTCGCCGCGGGCGAACACCTCATCGCCGAACACGAGCTTTATGATGCGCCTGCGCGCTGCGGCCACAGGGACAAGGGCCACTGCGTTGAGCCCTATCAGACCCTCGGAAAGCCAGTCCACGGCCAGTCCGGAGACAAACGCGAGCACTAGTGCGAGCGGGGTGCCGTACCTTACTGGAATCATGAGTATGGCGACAGGCAGCAGCGAGAGCACCACATACATCGACAGGTTGAGGTAGTTGCACAGGAGTATCTGTACAACGACGACTATGAAGAATGTGAGGAAAAATCTCTGGTCTTTCATTTCTTTCCGGTATCTTTCTTGTCGTCACCGCTCTCGAGGCTCTCGAGGTTGAGGATCTCGTCGCGCCCTGCGTTCTCCACCACGGTCACATATCGGAGAGCCGAGAAATTCTCGAACAGTTCGACGGATATCTCGTTGACGGCTCCATTGACTATCTTGGTGTCTCCTGTCACGCCGAGAGGAATGTCAGGAGGGAAGATGGCGGAGTATCCGCTGGTCCATACGGTATCGCCCTTCTCGAACTTGAACTGGAGAGGAATTTCCTTGAGCACGGCCCCGCTCTTCGACCTGCCGTTCCATGTGAGCGGCCCTACGGCCCCTTCTGTACCCAGCCTTGCGCTTATGCTGACTCCGGAGTTCATCAGCGACAGACCATACGAGCAGTGCTTGTCGACGGCGTCGATGATGCCGATGACGCCCTTGCCGGTGATGACACCCGACTGCGGCCGCACCCCGTCTTCAGAGCCTTTGTTGATGATGAAGTAGTTGTGCTGGGAGTTGCGGCTCATCTTCACTATGGTCGCAGGTACCATGATGAAGTCCTCCTGGAAATTGGCTGATATGCCTGCCGTAAGGGAGTCTCTCCTTTGCTCTGCCTCCATGGCATGGTACATGTCGAGCTCGCTTCTGAGATGGAAGTTCTCGTCGGCGAGGGCTTCGTTCTGTTTGCTGAGGGAGAAGTACTGCTTGAGGTTGTCGCTGCCGCCCCATACCTTCCCCATCACCGTGTGGGAAATCCTGGAGATCCATATGTCCTGCAGCTGCCCGTTGTGTCTGAGCATGATGACGGACACCGTTTCCAGGAGGATGAATACGGCTATGCTTATGATTACCTGATATGTCTTTCTTTCCCTCGGCATCTTATCTCATGAGGAACGGGTACCTGTCCGTGTGCTTGAGCGAGAGGCATGTGCCGCGCGCCACGGCCCTCAGCGGGTCTTCTGCCACATGGAAAGGAATGTTGACTTTTTCTGTGAATCTCTGGGCCAGACCTCTGAGGAGGGCGCCTCCTCCCGAGAGGAAGATTCCGTTCTCGACGATGTCGGCGTACAGCTCAGGTGGAGTCTGCTCGAGCGCGCGGAGGATGCCGGCCTCCACCTTGGCAATAGACTTGTCGAGGCAGTGGGCAATCTCCTGATATGTGATGGTGGCATCGACAGGATGCGCCGTCATGAGGTTTGGACCTCTCACGATGTACGGGTCCGGCTCGTCTTCAAGCTGCTGGAGCACGGCCCCTACGTTGATCTTGATCTTTTCTGCCGTGATCTCGCCGACCTTTATGTTGTGCTGCTGCTTGAGATAGTACTGGATGTCGCTCGTGAAGACGTCACCTGCCGTGCGTATGCTTTCCTGCACCACTATGCCGCCGAGGGATATGACGGCAATCTCAGTCGTGCCGCCACCTATGTCGACCACCATGTTGCCGCAAGGGGCCTCGACATCGAGTCCGATGCCGAGCGCTGCAGCCATAGGTTCATATACGAGATAGACTTCACGTGCGCCGGCGTGCTCGCAGGAGTCGCGCACGGCCCTGATCTCCACTTCAGTGGAGCCGGAAGGGATGCCGACCACAAGCTTGAGGTTTGGGGTGAAGAGGGAATGGCGCTTGCGGTTGACTTCCTTGATGAAGCCGCGGATCATCATTTCTGCGGCATTGAAGTCGGCGATCACTCCATCTCTGAGGGGCCTGACGGTCTTGATGCCGGGGTTGACCCTCTCATGCATCAGCTTCGCCTTCTGTCCGAGGGCGATGCACTTGCCTGTATTGTTGTCTACTGCCACGATGCTCGGCTCGTCGAGGGCAATCTGGTCATTCTGGAAGATGACGGTGTTGGCCGTGCCCAGGTCGATAGCGAGCTCTTGGTTCAGGAAAGAAAATGCCATTTTTGAGCTATGGTTAAGGTTTTGGTCTCAAAGATGTAAAAGTACAAAAAAAACTTAAATTTGCAGAAAGAAACACACTGGCCATGGGCAGAAAATTATATGTGATCGTGATGGCAGCCGGAAGCGGCACCAGGATGGGTACCTCAGTGCCCAAGCAGTTCCTTGAACTCGGTGGCCGCCCTGTGCTCGCAAGGACGCTCGAACTCTTTGCAAGGGCGTGCCCCGACGCGCGCATGGTGACCGTCCTCCCCAGAGACTCCATGGACTTCTGGAAGGAGTGGTGCCTCACGTCCGGATTCCACATCCCGCAGATTCTCGTCGAAGGAGGTATTACACGCTTCCATTCAGTGCGCAATGCCCTCGAAAGGGTGCCGGACGGAGCGGTCGTCGCCGTCCATGACGGCGTGAGACCGCTCGTCACGGAGTCCCTTGTGCGGAGGATGGCCGAAAGGATGGAGACATGCCGTGCCCTCATACCGGTAGTGCCGATGGTCGACACTCTGAAGATCCTTTCAAAGGATTCCGAAGGCAATCTCGTGACTGTCGAAGGGGCTGCAGTCGACAGGTCGACCGTGTTTGGGGCGCAGACTCCGCAGATGTTTCTTTCTGAAGACCTCAAGGCATCCTACAGGAGGCCTTACGATGTGATGTTCACTGATGACGCATCGGTTGCCTCTGCAAACGGAATACCTCTCTCCTACATCGAAGGAGAGAGGTACAACATAAAACTGACGACTCCGGACGATCTCAGCATGGCCCAGGCCATACTGGCTCTTCGAGGCAGTCTCTAGTCCATGTCCATGTCCTTGAAGCTGGTGTCCTTGTATTCGTTGACCCAGATCTGACGCTCGAAGGCCTCGTCGAGAGAGATCATCGTCTCAGTCGACTGCACGTAGGGAATGTTCTGGATTGTGCCGAGAATTATCTTCATGAGGTGGTCATTGTCGAAACAGTAGAGCTTCAGGAGGAGTGTCGAGCGGCCTGTGACGAAGTGGCACTCCACCACCTCGGGAATCTTCTTGATGGCATCCACCACCTCGCGATAGCGGTTGTTCTCCGACAGAGTGACGCTTATGAATGCGCACACGTTGAGACCGAGTGCCGAAGGCTTGACGATAAGTCTCGAGCCGGAGATCACTCCGGCACTTTCCAGCTTCCTCACCCTCTGATGGATGGCGGCACCCGAGATGCCGCATTCCCTGGCTATTTCCAGGAACGGCATCCTCGCGTTCTTGACCAGGAATGAGAGTATCCGCTGGTCCGTCTTGTCGAGCTGATAGGATTTCATCTGTGACTATTTCTTTCTGAATCTGCCAGTCCTGCGGGCACCCGAAGTAGGAGATGACGACGCAATTATGTCATTGCAGGCCTGCTCGGTAAGGGTTGAGGCATCGGTTCCCTTAGGAATCCTGTAGTTCTCTCCGGCGTGCTTGATGTACGGGCCGTACCGTCCGTTGATTACCTGGATGTCTCTGTCCTTGAACTCTGCGATGGTGGCACCAGCCGGTGTCTGCTGGCCTGCTGCGGAGATGAGTGCGACACATTCCTCGAGGGATATCGACAACGGGTCCTTGCCCTTTGGGATGGAGATGTTGGTCTGGCCGTATTTGAGATAAGGCCCGAACCGGCCCTTGAGGGCTATGATGTCCACTCCTTCATACTGTCCGACGGTTCTTGGCAACTCGAAGAGCTTCAGCGCATCCTCCAGGGTGATGTTCTCGATGAGCTGCCCCTTGCCGAGGCTTGCGAACTGCTTCTTCTCAGCCGGTCCTTTCTGGACGTACGGTCCCCACTGGCCGAACTTGGCGACGATCTCGTCGCCGTCCGGCGCGACTCCGATGAGCTTGCTGACCTTGCTGTACTGGCCGTCATGGAGCGTCTCGTCCACCTTCGCATGGAATGGCGTGTAGAACTGTGATATCACGGAGTTCCACGCAAGCTCTCCGTCGGCGATGCGGTCAAAGTCCTTCTCGACATCGGCCGTGAAGTCGTAGCCCATGATGTCAGTGAAGTTGGCCACCAGGTAGTCTGTCACGATCATCCCGATCTCCTGAGGCAGGAGCCTGCCCTTCTCGGCTCCGACGGTCTCCGTCTTCGACGATGACGTGATGGTGGAGTCCTTGAGCGTGAGGTTGGTGACAGGAATCTTCTTGCCTTCCTTGTCTCCCTTGACTATGTATCCGCGCCCTGTGGTAAGCGTGGTTATGGTCTGGGCATATGTCGAAGGTCGGCCGATGCCGAGCTCCTCGAGTTTCTTGACCAGAGTCGCCTCAGAATATCTCTGAGGGGCGCTTGTGAACTTGCAGTCGGCAGAGATTGACTTGGCGTCCATCCTGTCGCCGATGTTCATCTTCGGGAGAATCGTCTGCTCCCCGTCAGATTCCTTGCCATCTTCGGAGGTCTCCATGTAGACCTTGAGGAATCCGTCGAAGAGGACTCTTGACGCCTGGGTGACGAATTTCTCGCTCCTGCGGTCGGAACTTACCTTTATGGTCGTGTTGAGCACCTGGGCCTCCGCCATCTGGGATGCCACGGTCCTTTTCCATATGAGGTTGTAGAGCTTCTGCTCCTGGGCTGTGCCTTCTATCGAGGTGTTGCTGATGAAGGTAGGCCTTATCGCTTCATGGGCCTCCTGGGCTCCCTTGGCGTGGGTCTTGTACTGGCGAGGATGTGAGTAGTTCTCTCCGAAATTGTTGATTATGAACTCTTTTGCTGTGTTGATGGCAAGGCTCGAGAGATTGGTCGAGTCGGTACGCATGTACGTGATGAGTCCGCGCTCATAGAGAGACTGGGCTACCCTCATCGTCACGCTTACCGGAAGATGGAGCGCTCTCGAAGCCTCCTGCTGGAGGGTCGATGTCGTGAACGGTGCCGCAGGGAAGCGGGTCCCTTCCTTTTCCTCTATGCCGGAGATGCTGAACTGGGCTCCTATGCTTTCTTCGAGGAACTTGCGGGCCTCTTCCTGGCTGTCGAATTTCCTGTCGAGGAGCCCCTTGACCTTGACCGTTGCAGGAAGTCCTGCAGGATGGAACAATGCTTCCACCTTGTAGAACGGCTTGCTCTCGAAGGACATTATCTCCTTCTCCCTGTCCACCACGAGCCTCAGTGCCACGCTCTGGACGCGTCCTGCCGAGAGCTTCGGCTGGATCTTGCGCCAGAGTACAGGCGACAGCTCGAAGCCGACGAGGCGGTCGAGCACTCTTCGCGCCTGCTGGGCGTTGACGAGGTTCATGTCTATCGTCCTCGGGTTGAGGATGGCATTCTGTATCGCGGTCTTCGTGATCTCGTGGAACACGATGCGCTTCGTCTTCGCAGGGTCCAGGCCGAGAGTGTCCGCGAGGTGCCACGAGATGGCTTCTCCCTCGCGGTCCTCATCGGAAGCCAGCCAGACGGTGCCTACGCCCTGGGCTGTCTTCTTCAGGTCCGCAACGACCTTCTTCTTGTCTGCCGGGATGACATACTCCGGAGCGAATCCGTGCTCGATGTCGATGCTCAGCTTCTTGTCCTGAAGGTCCCTGATATGTCCGAAACTTGACTTTACTATATAGTCGGCACCCAGAAACTTCTGGATGGTCTTGGCCTTGGCCGGTGACTCTACTATTACTAAATTCCCCTCCATACTTTCTCTGTCTTATGAATCATTCTGCAAAGAAAATCACAAACACCGAAATTTTCAAAATTTTAGTGCTAATTTTGTACCTATAAATATGCTAAACCGAGCCCTCAGATGACTGACAATACAAAGAAAACCATCATACACTGGTTCTGGATACTTGTGACGGCACCATTCGCATTGATTTTCATCATGCTCCTTCTCGTGGCCGCATTCGCAAAGATCCCATCCTTCGAGGAACTTGAGAATCCGGACAACAAACTTGCGACCCAGGTGATTGCCGATGACCAGAACACCACCCTCGCAACCTTCCACATAGAGAACAGGACGTACGTCACCTACGACGAGCTCTCGCCATATCTGGTGCAGGCTGCGGTAGCCACGGAAGACGTCAGGTTCTACAGGCACTCCGGCATCGACATGAAAGGCCTCGGCCGAGTCCTGGTCAAGACAGTCCTCCTGCACAATTCCAGCCAGGGCGGTGGCTCCACCATCACCCAGCAGCTTGCCAAGACCCTGTACCCGAGACGCGAGGTCAATTCCAAGGTCCCGGGATGGAGCAAGGTGGTGATGGTATGGACCAAGCTCAAGGAGTGGATCACGGCGGTCAAGCTCGAGCGCAACTACACCAAGGATGAGATCATCACGATGTATCTCAATTCGATCTTCTTCGGCAGCAGCGCGTACGGCATCAAGGCCGCAGCCCAGACATTCTTCGGCAAGCAGCCTGCGGACCTTACCATAGAGGAGAGCGCGATTCTGGTCGGCATGGTCAACAAGCCGACGCGCTACAATCCAATCCTCAACCCGGACCCTTCGAAGAAGCGCAGGGACTTCGTCATCGGACAGATGGAGAAGGCAGGCTATCTCGATGCCCCGGCACGCGAGGCCGGCATGAAGTCCAAGGCCTTCAGGGACTCCCTTCAGGCCATCACCATCGCCGACATGAAGATAGATGACTCCTATCAGGTCCAGGACCATAACGCCGGCCTTGCCCCATACTTCAGGGACATGCTCAGACGCTACATGAACGCTTCCAAGCCGAAACGCTCGGACTACCAGTTCGAGGAGGACTATGAGGCTGACAGGCAGAAGTGGGAGACGGACGACCTCTATGGATGGCTCAACAAGAACAGGAAGGCCGACGGCACTCAGTACGATCTCGACAGGGACGGACTGAAGATATACACGACCATCAATGCCAAGATGCAGAAGTATGCAGAGGAAGCGGTGTGGGAGCATCTCGGCAAGAACCTGCAGAAGGCTTTCCGCAACGAATCCCGCAGCAAGAGCCATTGGCCGTTCTCCAACGACGTGGAGCAGGAGACGATTGACAACATCATGCGCAATGCCCGCAAGTGGAGCGAGCGCTATCGCTCCGCGAAGAAGGACGGCGTGCCGGAAGCTGAGATTCTCAAGAGCTTCGACGTGCCTGTGAAGATGAAGGTATTCGCCTGGAACGAGAAGTACAAGGCCGGCAGCAAGAATAAGGAAGAGAGGAGCGAGTTCAAACTTGTCGACACGACCATGACTCCGAACGACTCGATCCGCTACTACAAGGGCATCCTGAGAGCGTCGTTCCTTGCAGTGGAGCCGACCACAGGCCATGTCAAGGCCTATGTGGGCGGACCGGACTACCGCTTCTTCAAGTATGACAACATAAGCCAGAGCAAGCGTCAGGTGGGATCCACCATCAAGCCGTTCCTCTACACCCTTGCGATGCAGGAGGGCATGGACCCGTGCACCAAAGTGACCAACATCTCGCAGTCGTTCATCGTTGGGGACGACACATGGACGCCTCGCAGCACCGACAAGGCTGAGTGGATTGGCCAGACCGTCACCCTCAAGTGGGGCCTTGCCCACAGCTCCAACAACATCTCGGCATACCTGATGAAGAATTTCGGCCCGGAGCCTATGGTGGAGATGATGCACAAGATGGGCATCTCCAGCCATATCGATCCTGTGCCGTCCCTTTGCGTCGGTCCTGCCGACATTTCCATCTACGAGATGGTGCCGGCGTACAACACCTTCCCGTCGAAGGGAACATTCGTCTACCCGATCTTCGTCACAAAGATTGAAGACAGCCAGGGAAATGTCATCTCAGAGTTTACCAACCGCCAGCGAGAGGCCATCAGCGAGCAGACAGCCTTCCTCATGGCCAACCTCATGCAGGGAGTGGTCAACAATGGTACGGGGTCGCGACTCAGGGGAGCGTATGGCCTCAGGGGCGAGATTGCCGGCAAGACCGGCACGACCAACGACAACTCCGACGGCTGGTTCATCGGCTACACCCCGTCCATCACGGCCGGAGTCTGGGTCGGCGGCGAGGACCGTCAGGTCCATTTCGAGTCGCTTGCCCTGGGCGGAGGCTCCAACATGGCGCTCCCGATCTGGGGTATCTGGATGAAGAAATGCCTTGCTGACGGCACCGTAGGCTTCAGCGAGAACGACAAGTTCATAGCCCCTGCCGGCATGTCGCTCGACCTGAGCTGCAGCGGAGGCGACAGCGACGCTGCCGCGAAGGAGCAGAGCGCAACAGAATACTATTTCGAATAAGATATGGCAAAGTACAGCACAATCGCAGTCATCTATGGAAGCGACTCCTCAGAGTGGGAGGTCGCATGCAGGAGCGGAGAGTTCACGGCTTCCCGCATCGACGACACCATATATGATGTCTATGAGATATTCGCACGTTTCGGCAAGTGGGAGCTCGTGGCGTTCCGCAACAGGAACTCCATGAGAGTGATCCTGCCGGAAGGGGCAAGGCCGCAGGTCGACAAGACTGATTTCTCAGTCAGACTCTATGGGGAGAAGATAACCTTCGATTTCGTCTACATCATGCAACATGGCGCACCTGGGGAGACAGGACTTCTCCAGGGCTATTTCGAGATGCTCGGCATCCCGTTCAGCTCATGCAGCGCCTTCGTATCCACCGTTGCCTTCGACAAGTTCGCCTGCAAGAGTTATCTGAAAGATGTGGACTTCGTCAAATGTGCACCTGACGCCTTCGTGCGCAAGGGCGACGACCTTGAGGCGTTCTCTGCCAAGGTCGCCCGTACCCTGCGTTTCCCTGTGTTCGTGAAGCCGACCAACGGAGGCTCCAGCTTCGGCGTCACGAGAGTGACTGACCCTTCGAAAATTGCTGAGGCGGTGGCCTATGCCTATGCTGAAGGCCCTACCGTGATCGTGGAGCAGGGCATCAGCGGCCGCGAGCTCACTTGTGCCGCCTATACCGATTCGGAAGGCGTCAAGACTCTTCCGGTCATCGAGATTCTGACCGAGAACGAGTACTTCGACTACGATGCCAAGTACAATGGTCACAGCAGCGAGGTCTGTCCTGCCGAGATTCCTGCCGAGACGGCGGACCTCATCAGCGAAACGACAAAGAAGATATATGCCCAGCTTGGCTGCAAGGGTCTGGTCAGGGTGGACTACATCCTTTCTGCCGAGGAGGGGCTTTATTTCCTTGAGGTCAACACCATCCCCGGCATGACCAGCGCTTCGCTGGTGCCAAAGATGGTCCGTACGGCCGGCATGCAGATGACCGACTTCCTCACCACCATCATAGAGAATTCATAATCTTCAAGGATGCTGCTCAGAGACTTCATCTCCGAGGGTACAGCATCCCTGGAGTCCATATATCCCGTCGGGGAGGCCCGCGCCATTGTAATGGCACTGTGCGCCGGTCTCCTCGGCGTGAAGTCTTATACCCACATAATCGAACCTGGCACTGAGGTGCCGGCGGAGCACCTTGAAGAACTTGAGGCGGATATGGAGAGACTCCGGCGTCTTGAACCGCTCCAGTATGTGCTGGGCTATGCAGAATTCTGTGGGTTCAGGTTCAATGTCAGCCCGGCCGTGCTGATACCGAGACCGGAGACAGAGGAACTGGTCGACCTCGCAGTCCGTGAATCTCCTTCCAGGGTTCTTGACCTATGTACCGGTTCGGGCTGCATAGCATGGTCCGTGGCTCTTTCTGTGCCTGGATGCCGTGTGACGGCCGTAGATATTTCGGAAACGGCTCTTGACGTCGCCCGAGCCCAGGACTTCGACTCCCTTCTTGCCGGGAAACATGCTGTGAGACCGGAATTTATGATCGGAGACGTGCTGTCTCAAAGCAGCTTTGGAGACGGATATGACGTGGTGGTCAGCAATCCGCCCTATGTGATGGAGTCTCAGAAGAAGGGCATGAGGGGTAATGTGCTCGATTATGAGCCTGGTCTTGCTCTATTTGTGCCGGATACGGATCCTCTGATATTCTACAGGGCGGTGGCGGACCATGCGGCACGTTCCCTGGTGCCGGGGGGGCGCGGTTTTGTGGAAATCAATGATGCGCTCGGGTCCGAAACGGCAGCCTTGTATCGTGACAGGGGCTTCGAGGACATAAGACTGCTTCAGGACATTTCCGGAAGAGACAGGATGATTTCATTCAAGAAATCGGAACTGTAGGTGCCTGCAGTCGCGATTTTCAGATTTATCCGTGTTCAATTTCAGAACACGGATATTTTTATGTCACTTTGCAGAAAAACCTTAGCGATATGAAGACTTCACCTGCATCTTTTCTTGCGTGTCTGACCCTCATGGCCATTGCATGCCGGCCGGCTGTCATGCCGGAAGCTCCCGACGGTGCGCTTCCTGAGCTCAGCCTTCCCGGTGTGGCGGGGCTGCTAGCAGCGGTCCCCGCCGGTCCCGACCAGCTGAGGGAGGTCCATTCTGCCGTGCGGTCTTCTTCGTCCAACGGTTATGACGAGGAGTATACGATGAAGAGTCTCTTTGCCACCCCTGGAGCCGGGGTTGGCGACGGGTCGTCGGAGACCAGGGCATCGTCGTACCCGTCGCCCATGCGATCGCTCATAGAGGATTATCTGCGGAGCTCGGCGGTCACGAAATCTTCTGAGACGGCAGATGTCGACGCATATCTCAGCGCCCTCTCTTCATCGGACATGCAGATATACTGGCCATTCTCGGAGTCCTGGGACGGGGAGACATACCCGGTGGTGACTTTCGATCCCGGAGTGGACACCGGTATCAATACGGGATATGAGGTCGTCGTGGCAGACGACGGCACAAGATCACTGAGAGAAATACAGGTCACGGAAGAGATGGCAAGAGAGCGCCCCGTGTGGGTTGTCAACACCAACGACGACAGTGCATACAAGTCTCTGGAGCTGTACATGAAAGAGAATCCCGACTGGGGGCAGGGTGGCGGCGCAGTGGTGAAATCGGAGTCGGAACGTGAAATCAAAAGCCTGGTACTCAAGGATTTTACGATGAAACGTCACTATGACTCCTGGTTTCGCGGTGCCAGCGAGTTCTTTGTCCGAACGGGATGTGTCGAGGGGTTTACGGCCAGCACGGAGGCGGAGATGAAGCTTTACTCCCCTTCGATAACGGACTTCATGATTGTCGTCAAGAGGAGCAACCTCGGCGTGACAGTCCCGTTCAATGCCATCCTCATATCAGACTGGACGGAGCAGCTCGAATCCTTCGCTTTCCTCATAACCGAGGATGACGGAGGGACCAGGACTTCATGGAAGACGGAGGCAGTGGTGAAGGTGAACTCCAAGAGCTATGGCGTCGTCATAGACCTTCCTTTCAACATCCGTGACGACATCGTCTGGCGAGGTTCCATCTCCAACCGCTTCATGGCCCAGTACAGCGGCAGGACGGCCCATTTCGGCGATGTCGACATCACTTTCGAGATCCAGTGACAAAGGTCGGCCTAATGCTTTTCCGCGGCAAGGATGTGGTCGGCAGCGGCGCACAGCGCTTCATAGAAGTCAGCGCCATAGATTTCCGTAAGAGGCCCCTTGAGGAACTGGTATACCCTGATGCCTTCGCGGCGGCCCTTCTCGAAGGCATCCTTGCAGATGTCCCAGCGGTGAAGGTTGAGGGCGAGCCCTCCGCCTGTGAGCTTTGTGACACGGATCGGGTACAGGCTGCATGACTGTGGCTTGCGCCACTTGCATCCTCCCTCACAGAAGCATTTCTCAATGGCGCACAGGCAGTTGCCTTCGGAGTCGAAGTGGGTGTAGGCGCATTCCTGGGTGACCGGAACGACAGGTGTCACGAGGTCGCCGTCCCGGTCGATCTCGAAGAATCCGCTCCCGCTGACTGCATCCCGTCCTTTCTGGCTCATGAGCGGAGAGTAGCTGTCATAGGCGTTTTCGAGCTCGTCGAGCTCCCTCTCCTCAAGAGGAGCCCCGCTGTCTCCCTCGATGCAGCATCTGCCTTTGCAGACTTCATAGTCACAGCAGAAATACTCGTCTATCACATCCTCCGACACGAGGATGTCCCCTATCTGCACAATCGTTCCGAATCTCCTGTCCATATCATTCACCAATATATTCCACTCTGCATCCTCCGTATATCTCTGACATCACGTTGCCGACGGCTTCGGCAGAGACCGCGCCGAGGACTTCCTGATACTTTGAATACAGGTCCTTGCCTTCTGAGTATCGTGACACGGCGCATTCCACCATCCTTTCCGGCCTTGCAAATTCCTGTCCCAGCCTTGCCGAGAGGATGGCCTTTGCTGCCGCCAGCTCTGCCGCTGACACAGGCGTCTGCAAGGCCGATTTCACGGCATCCCTGAGTGAAATCAGTGCGTCGGACGGCTTCTGCGGGACTATGCCTGCAGGAAGTCCGCTCTCAAGGGCAGGTCTTGCTGTCACGGTCATGCAGAACCTCTCCATCGGGGACATCTCTATCCTGTCGGAAAGACTTACCCACAGGCCGGCGTCCCTGAGGCTTTCCGGCAGCCTGCTTTCGATTATGACAGGTATGAGCCTGAATGCGTAGTACCTTTCGGCTGTGACAGGATTGAGGGAGGACATGGCAATCGTGACGCTGCCACCGTCTGTATCCTCGATATTGGTAGCCAGCGAAGGCTTCAGCTGATACTCTCCCTGAGCCCTCATGGCCTGTACCTTGCTGACCGGGAAATTGCCTCCATATCTTGAGAAGAGCTTGAGAACCTGCTCGGAAGAGATGTCTCCGGCAATCATGATGATGCCGTCGTTGAATCTGCCGAACTCTCCTGCCAGGTAGGATTCGAGTCTTGCAGGCAGATCTTCAGCCGGCACATTGCCTTTGTATCTGTAAGTGGTGAGGGTATAGTCGGGACGTACCGCGGCATCGATTTCCGCATCCAGGCCCTCGGCCTCGGCGCGCAGCCCCGAGGCCTTGCGCCAGTACCCGTAGGCCTCCTCATTGAACCTGCGGTACTTGGCAAAGGAGAGGATGGACTTTACGAGAAGTTCGGCCTTGCCTGCCGGCGCGGTGCCTTCGAGACGAAGGTCAGACACTCCTATCCTCCTCCTCATGTCTATCCCATTGACCTGAAGCATGGAGTTGAAGTCAGAGTACTTCATGCCGGCCACGTCGTAGAGACACATCATGTCAGAGAGGTATGCGCCTTCTCCCCTGGAAAGCGGCTTAATGGACCCGCTTCCTCCCCTGACCATGAACGTGAAGGCAATCTGCCCCGGTGTGGCCGCCTTTTTCCATATCACTCTCAGACCGTTGGAGAAGGTCCACATCGTGCCCCCCGTCGCAGGGTCCTGGGTCTCGGCCTTCATCTTCACTTTCGTACCCTGGTCGACCAGCTTGAGAGTATCTGCCCCGACGGCGGCATAATCCATGAGCCTGGCGGTCTCTGAAGGTCTGGACCATGGCAGCATATAGGCGTCGAGTACCCTGTCGCGTGACACAGACTCCAGTGGAGTCTCTATCGAGAACGACAGATTCTCGTACGAGTCGAAGAGCGCTGCCGAGAAGGAGTTGAAAAGGCCTGTCTCGGTCTCTATAGGGATGTCCTTTGCTGCGATGAAATCACTGCTGGCAGTTGCCGGGCGCACCGGAGTGCCATAAAGGAACTCCGCCGCACACTCCATGATGAAGTCCCGGTCCTTGCCGAACGCAGCATCCCTGATGACGGATGCCTTGTACTGTGCACGGGCATCAGCAAGTTCTGAGGCAGGCACGCCGGCCTTGTCTAGATTGACAAGGACCTTCGAGATCGAGGCGGCTGCCCTGGTGATGTCATCCTTGGAGATGTCCACGCTTATGGAGAACATCTCGTCGCCTGGTCCTGACGCAGCGTCCCTGTAGGCAGTAGACACATTGCCGAGCGGTATGCGGGCGTCCTTGAATGCCTCCTGTATCCTGCGCCTGAGTATGATGTCGAGCTCCCCGAACAGCCTCTCTGTCACAAGCACCTGGATGGTGCCGAGGCTGGCTTCGGAGGTGCGGGGAGATGCGAAGCCCAGAGTCAGCCTGGTCAGGTCAGTGCATCTGTTCTGAGTGACCGTGAATTTCACGTCGCCGGAGGGCGACCACTCATACTTTGCCGCCTGGGGCATCTTTTCCCTCACTGGCACAGTCATCGCGAATATGCTCATCTTTCCCTTTATGGCGGCGGCTGAGATGTCGCCGCTGACAATCACGGCCTGCTCGTAGGGACTGACCGTGCACAGGTCGAAGAGCATCATGAGGGTGCTGTCTGTCGCTGCTGCATCATTTACCGGCACGTCATCGAACCTGTACAGGAGCGCGTCCCCGTCGGGCCCCGCATAGCCGTCGGAGGTATACCCTATGCCTTTCGATGCGAGGAACTCATATGGCTTCCTGTCCCCGAAATGCGGAAGGGTGACAAAGGCATCGCGCACGGCTGCCGGGTCTGCGCCTTTCTGCACGAGGGCGCAGTCGGCGCGTCCGCAGTCGGACTTGTCGGTGACAAGGTAGTATCTGATCCCGTTGGGAAAGGTTCCGGTCTCCACCTCCGATGCCCTGGCAATCGCAGGCAGCCCCTGCGCACTGGCAAGGACTGGCGCAAACATGATTGCCGTGAGAGTGTATATTTTATGGAGTATGTTCATTTTTCTTGAGGATTGTTAAACAAATTTACTACTTTTGTGTCTTACAAAAGCAACAAATACAAAAATTATACACGATGAAAAGAATTCTGATCACACTTGCAGCGGCCGTCCTCTGCGCCGGCATCGCTTCAGCACAGGACATGTCAAAGGCTACAGCAGCAGCCCAGGCAGCAAACGAAGCTCTCAGTTCAGGAGACAATGCTCTTGCACTCTCAGGCTTCAAGGAGGCTCTCTCTCTCGCACAGGCTTGCGGTGAGGAAGGCACCGAGCTCGTAAGTACATGCAAGGGTATCATTCCTCAGATAGTCCTCTCCATCGCGAAGGGACAGCTCAGGGACGGTGAGTATGACGCAGCAATCCAGAGCCTCGCAGACGCACAGGCAGCTGCCAAGGAGTACGAAGTTGAGGAAGTTGCCGATGAGGCTGCAGGTCTCGTAGGCCAGGCTTACCTCGCAAAGGGAGGCTCTCTCATCAAGGCCAAGGACATGGCAGGCGCAGCAGACGCTTTCCAGAAGGCACTCGAGCTTGACCCGACCAACGGCGTGGCAGCTCTCCGCCTCGGCCAGGCTCTCGCTGGAGCAGGCAAGACCGATGAGGCTGTCGCAGCTCTCACGACCGCTGTCGAGAACGGCCAGGCAGATGCAGCCAACAAGCAGCTTTCCAACATCTACCTCAGGAAGGCCCAGGCTGACCTCAAGGCCAGCAAGTTCAAGGAGGCCATCGCAGACTGCGCAAAGTCCAACGAGTATGTCGAGAGCGCCAATGCCTACAAGCTTGCAGCAAGCGCTGCTACCAAGCTCAATGACAACAAGGAGGCCATTGCAAATTACGAGAAGTATCTCGAGCTTGCTCCGACTGCCAAGGATGCAGCTGCCATCACATTCTCCGTCGGCGCCCTCTACCAGAAGTCCGGCAACAACGCCAAGGCAAAGGAGTACTACCAGAAGGTCGTGAACGACCCTCAGTACGGCGCTCAGGCAAAGCAGCTTGCAGACTCCCTGAAGTAAAACCATGACGCTGGAGCTTCTCGCACCCGCAAGAAATCTTGAAATCGGCATCGCGGCCATCGACTGCGGTGCCGATGCCGTATATGTCGCCGGCCCCGACTTCGGGGCCCGCAAGGCCGCCGGCAATCCTGTGGAGGACATAGAGAAGCTCTGCTCCTATGCCCACAGGTTCGGGGCGAGGATATTCGTCACCTTCAACATAGCAGTCCGCGACGACGAGCTGGAGCAGATGCACTCCCAGATGCTTGCCGCCCAGGGTGCCGGAGCCGATGCATTCATCATCAGGGATGCAAGGATAACAGGGTGGAAGGACATCACCGTGCCGCTCCATGCCTCGACCCAGTGCGCCATACGCGACGTGGAGAGGGCGAGATATTTCGAATCCCTGGGGTGCGCGCGCATCATCCTCGAGCGCGAGCTTCCTCTGAAAGTCATAAGAGAGATATGCTCGGCCGTCAGCTGCGAGGTGGAGTTCTTCGTGCATGGAGCACTCTGCGTGTGCTACAGCGGAGAGTGCCGTCTCTCGCAGGAAATCGACGGGCGCAGTGCCGACAGGGGCGAGTGCATCCAGGCCTGCAGGTCCCTCTATGACCTTGTGGACGGCGACGGCAAGACCCTTGTCCATAACAAGGCGCTGCTTTCTCTCAAGGACTACAACCTCAAAGCCCGTCTCAAGGACCTCGCGGAAGCCGGCGTGTCTTCGTTCAAGATCGAGGGCCGGCTCAAGAATGTCTCCTATGTCCGCAATGTGGTGAGAGATTATTCCCTCGCTCTGGATGCGCTTGTGGCTTCGGACCCTCAGAGATATCGCCGCGCATCATGGGGCAGGGTCACAGGTGGATTCATCCCAGACACAGACAAGACTTTCAATCGAGGCTACACGGAACTCTATCTTGACGGCAGAAGAGGGCAGTGGTCCTCGATGGATGCTCCCAAGTCGATGGGAGAGCATGTCGGCAGGGTAGCAGCCGTAAGGAAGCGTGACCGAGGTGCGATGGAAGTCACGGTCGACCTTCGCGACAGGGGAGTGGAACTCCACAACGGCGACGGCTTCGCCTTCGCCGGCAAGGACGGGGTCATAGGGTTCCGGGGAGATGTCTGCAGCGGCAGGGTCATCACCTGCAAGCCTGTCCAGGGGCTCCATGAAGGAGTGAAGCTCTTCCGTAACATCGACTCGGCTTTCGAGAAGGCCCTCGATGCCCGTCCGTGCAGGCGCGAGATGGGGGTTACGCTGGACCTCCGTATCCATGGAAAGTATGTGCTTGACGTGCATGCCGTATCCGAGGATGGCAGGGAGCTCAGCGACACATTCAACATGGACGTCGACACTGCGGAGAACAGCGAACGGGCGCTCTCGATGCTGCGTGAGCAGCTCTCGAAGCGCAGCGACATCTACACCTTCACTCTCGGAGAATTGAGCGTCGGGACTCCTGGCGGCAAGCTCCCGCTTCTGTCAGCATCTACCATCAACAGCATCAGAAGGCTTGTGGGCGAAGACATCGATGCCCTGCCATGCAAGGCCCTGCCACTCGGCAGGGGCGTAAGGACCCAAAGGTCTCCGGAGACAGCCGAGGATCTTCCGAGAGACCCTCTGATGCGTTCCCGCTATTGCATAAGGTACGAGCTCGGCATGTGCCCTGTCCATCAGGGGGCAAAGCCGACAGGCCCGCTGTATCTTCTCAACAACGGGCGCCGCTTCGCTCTCGGGTTCGACTGCAAGGCCTGCGAGATGACCGTGGAGAGGGTCTAGACCTCAGGATTCCTGAACTTGTACTCAAGTCCGCTGATTATGCGGACGATGTCCTTCGTGATGCCCTCGACAAGGAATCCGCCGAGGTCGCGGGTGAAGGTCACCCTGTCCTCGAACATCCTGGTTGCCTTGCGAAGCGGAGACTTAGCCCTGAAGGTGAGATTTTCCTCCTTTTCTGTCTCCAGGACATAGTCCTTCTCCTCCATGTACTTCACGACTCCGTCACGAATCTCTCCGTACTCGCCGGGGATGATGACGCTCCTGCGGTTGAACCCGAACTTCGGATACACCGCAGCGACGATGAGAAACATCAGGGCGATCTGCCACAGGGAGTCATAGCCGTTGCGGAATATCTCTTCGATGCTGCCTCCTCCGGTCAGGCCGAGGAGTGACAGCACGACGAGGATGAGGGACATGATGACTACTATATATATATAGTACTTGAGGACTCTGACAATGTATTTCATAACGGCCACAAATATAATAATTTTCGTATCTGCGTGAAAATTGCTAATTTCGCGGCAACTAAAAAAACCTGTCTGAAATGAAAGAAGACCCACTCGAGCGCCTCGACCGCGAGGCCCGCGAAAGAAAGGAGGGCGGCAACCTCAG
>R20__coassemble_533_pt1 | contig 27455 bp, 16 predicted proteins | sample R20__metabat2_low_PE_021 | metagenome-assembled genome bin R20
CCCCCCCCCCCCCCCCCCCCCCCCACCCTCTCAAACAACCCGCCGGGGGGCCCCCAAAACCCAAAAATCCCCGGGCCCCCCCCGCCTCAAAATAAGGCACAGGGGTTTGAGATTTCATCCATTTTGAGTAATATTGTAGGATAAGAATTTAAATGACACTGAATATGACAGTAACCAAAAACAAAACAGTCTACGAGGGGCCCGAAATGGCCATCGTGGAGATGATCGGTATCGAGAGGCTCATGGCCTCGAGCGTATGGGATGACGGAGTCATCGATGATGAAGAAAACCCTATCAACTGACCCCAAGCCCTATGAAGAAGACAATCTACCCTATAGCTTTTGCTGCAATTGCAGCAGTATGCTCCTGCCAGGTCAGCGGACTCGGCAGTGATGAGATCAAGGAAGAAGGACGCATCGTCAGCATCTCTGTTGAAGACGCGGACTGGGATGCGACGAAGACGGCGTATACCCCGGGCACAGGAGTCAGGCTCACAGGTGACGAGAGCCTCGGTCTTGTGTATGCGGATGCGAACGGGAAGCTCTGCGGAGACGGCACGGCAAGAAGGCTGCTCAAGGCCACGGTGCTCGGCTCGAAGAGCTATCAGTTCACGGAGCCTGAAGCGTCCAGAGGATGCAGCTGGCACTCTCTGACCCCATATGCGTATTCCACGAGCCAGGTGATTTCCGACAGCTCCGCACTGTCCATCACCGTCAGCCCGGTACAGAACCCTCTGGCCAACTCCTTCGACCCGGCGTTCGACTACATGATAGGCAAGCCGTTCACCGTAGAGAACTACGGAGATGCAGCCACAAGCGCAAGCGTGGAAGGTTTCAAGAGACTCCTTGCGCCTCTCAAGTTCAACATTACAGGACTGGGAGACGGAGAGAAGATATTCGTGGCTTCGATGTCCCTGAGCCAGACTCCTGCCGCTTCCCAGGCAAACGACGGGATGACCGGAAGGATGTATGTCGGCTTCGGCGAGGACATCTCGGCCAACAGGATTGCGTACTCCGAGAGCGGGGCAAAGGGCAACGGCATCAGCGCAGTCTATGCCAGCGGCCTGGAGGCGCTGAGCGGAAGCTGGCCTGTATGGTTCATAGTCAACCCTATATCCATAGAAGCAGGCACTGAGATCACAGCCGTGGTATCCACCCAGGACAGCACGTACGCAAGGACAATCACTCTCGCAAACGGAGGTTCGGTGCGCACAGACAAGATCAATGTAATAAACATAGACATCAAGGGCGATGGATATGCATCTGAAGAGTCGGTGACAACGGTATTCACCAATGCCTCGGCAATAGGCGCGAGCCCAAGCATCGCAGCAAGTGACGGGAAGTCCTACACATGGGCGTTCAGCAACTCCAGCAACCTCTGGGACCCTGCGTCCAAGGACAACGGCAGCGACCTGTCGAAGGCCCTCAACCTCACCTCACGCACGGCAACCCTTCCTACCATGGAGGGCAAGTATGTCACAAAGGCATATGTAGTCTCCCACGCAGCCAACAACCTCAGCGGAAGCGACGCCAACAGCTCATACCTCACCCTCAAGAGTGGCGAGACGGAGCTTGGGAGATACGGATTCAACTTATGCAGCACGACCTCCTACCCTGCCAACATCTGCGGCACAGGCGGAGTTGCCGGCATAGCTCTTCCGGAAGGCTACGATACCATGGAAGGAATGACCCTGAGCGGAGCAAGCAGGAACCACTTCATCTCAGCCGTGACCCTCTGCATCGTGGACGGCAGCGAGGCGACCTCAGCAGAGGAAGCGACAGGCAACGACCTCTACCAGGAGTTCCTGGACGGCAAGAAGATCACCATCAACGGAGTCGCATATCACAAGACGACCCACACCTGCGACCTCATAGAGATGGGAGATGCGACGGCAGCGCCATCAGACCTCAACAAGGCTGGAGTGCATTTCATCACAGGAACGCTGACGCTTGGAACAGGTAGTAACATACAGTTCAGCAACAACACTGATGTCGTATGGATAGGACGGTATCAGGATGCGGCACCATCAATAACTGCAAACCAGCTGAAACTCGGATCGACTTCGCTTACCTGCAGGAACGTTTCTCTCACTTCCACAAACGGCACAGCCTTCATAGTTAACAACAACAGTCCAAACGGAGGCTCGTCCGTAGTACTTGACAGATGCACGGTGACCACTCCAGGAGGTGTCATAAGGGATGCGAATGCGACATATCCTATCGCGACTGTCTCTGTCAGCAACTGTAGCGTAACCTATGGTGCCAAGGGAGTGATATTCCTCAACAGCAAGACAGCCGATAGCAACAGCGCGACTTCCTATGTCCTCACAGGCAACGCCTTCACAGGCCCAGAAACAAGCTGCGCATTCTTAGACCTTATTTCCGGAGGGTCTGCATACAACCCGTCCGACCTCGAGATTGCGGTCACAGGCAACACCTTCACAGACTGCTTCTCGGCGACAGCTCTCTGCTCTTTCAACACCATAAAGAAGATAAGCTTCGACGGCAATACCCTCATAGCCTCTCCTACAGCGGCCTGCTATGTTCTGAACTCATCGAAGTGTGCCGTGTCGCAGCCTTCGACAGTAAGTGGCAACACGATGACTGACAAGACGGGCAACGGCTACTGGGCAGTGAGCAAGGTAGCGATAGACAACGTCACAGGCACCAACACGATCAATTGACAATTACAGACAGAGAATCATGATAAGAATTTCCGAAAAGGTGTCCGGATGGCTGACCTCGGCCGTTCTGCTCGCGGCAGCACTCATGGCATGGGCGTGCACGGAGCAGAACTCCACTGAGGAGCCGTTCGCTCTCTACTATTCGGGAGTGACCGAGATAAGTCCGAGCACCAATCTCAGTCTTACTCCTACATGGAAAGGGGACACTCCGCAGCACTTCTCCATCACGTCCATCAAGTTCGACGGCATCTCCTACCAGACGGACTGCTTCAGCGTGGACAGCGAGAGCGGACGGTTCTCCATCTCCGGGACAGACAATCTCCCCACCGGGACCTACAGCATAGGTATACGGTGCGAATCAGCCGGAGTGACCTACGACTTCCCCGACGCCATCACGATAGAGATGATGAAGCCGGTACCGGCAGGCATCACCGTGACCCCGTCCGAGATTACGGTGAAAGCCTCAGACATAATGTCGACAAAGGCAGACTCCCCTCTCCCTACCGCACAGATCAGCACCGACAGCGACCATGTGTCGATAAAGGGCTACTCGATAGCAAACGTCTACCTCGACGGCGAGCTCGCACCTCAGTGCAAGGAATGGTTTGCCATGTCCAACACAGGTGAAGTGAGCATCGTTCCGGACAATGCTGCGATCATCCCCGGAGTCTACGCATTCGACTTCAAGCTCAACACATACATTGCCGGAAGCACATCCGAGATGGGCATCTACAGGAACGCCCTGACAATAGACGTCACATCAGCCCCATCCTCACTGTCTTACCCTTCCATGACGACAAAGGTGGAGAAAGGCTACGGCAACACCTCCGGAGCACCTGAAGTCACAGGTTCGAAGGAAGGTCTGACCTACAGCATCAAGAGCGTTTCTCCTGACAATGCCGTCGGCATAACCATCAACTCCGCGACAGGAGAGCTCACTTTCCCTGAGACCGACAAAGTCAACATTGGTGACACATACACAGTCAGCGTGACCGTAGAAAACAAATACGGTGCGATGGACATAGACAATGCCTTCACGTTCTCCGTCATAGACTTCATATTCCCTGTGACAGTACTCAGATACAAGGACATAAAGGAGGTCATCTCCGGAGTGTCGATCAGTCATGAGGTCAGCGAAGTCGACGGAGACGACGTGGCCTTCTCCTTCGTCGACCTGCCATCAGGGCTTTCAGGACTTTCGATAGACAAGACCACAGGACTGGTATCCTGCTCGAAGGGCACTGAGCTGACTCCAGGCCAGTACGAAGTTACCGTGAAGGCTGGGAATGTCAAGGGAGACCTGACCACTACGTTCAAGATCAGCGTCCTCGAGAACCCATACAAGTTCAGCATCGTACGCTGGGGCAACAACCTCGGGCTCGAACCGGCCGACAAGTACGGCAACCAGTGGCGCATCAAGAGCGGCTCGCTGGACATTCCTGTCCTCAGCAGCGACATTCCTTCCGACGCTCCGGTATCATACTCGATAAGCGTCAAGACTTCAGGATCGACATTCCCTCACGGCATGACCATCGACAGCAAGTCAGGAGAAATCCATGTAGACTACACCACAAGCGGCGCCAGGACCCATTATGCAGTCATCACTGTCAAGGTCGGCGGCTCTTCCGAAGCGGCAGTGACCCACACATTCCCGTTCTTCCTCGACCAGTGGGGACGCAACGACGCAGGATTCAATGTCGAGTACACCCCGTTCGCATTCAGGGTCAACCCTAAGACCGGAGGCTCGTCTGCCGTACCGACGGTGACCCTCAGCAGCGGCACGTTCAGCGGATTCACCCTCGACTTCCGCCGCCAGCTCTGGTACTACAATCTCCATGGCCCTGCCGAGCACCTTGACGGGCGGCTCGACCAGGCAGGAAAGGACTGCTTCCTCTACGCGCCTGCTGCGAAGTACTTCGCAGCGCGCAACGTCGCAGTCAACACCGGCTCGGCTGACCCGTTCAACTACTGGTCAAATGCTACGAGAGGCTCTCAGGTAGCATTCGGATTCACGGCATGCTATGTAGACCCTACCACACTGCAGATGGTAGTGAATCCGGAGAAGTTCTCTGACGACTATGGCTATGCGGACGGAGTGATGTTCGGAGAGATGCTGTGCAACGTCAACAACAACTCCCCTCTGAGCCAGAACTCCAACTACAGGCTGTTCCCGATCATCATATGGTTTGACCCTGATTATACCGAATAAGCCATGAGAAAGACAATATCGATGATATGCGCAGCGATGCTTGCCTGCATCTGCGCGAATGCCCAGAACGCCGTCACGGTCTCAGGTACGGTATATGACGAGAACGGTCTCGCGCTGCCGGGTGCGGGAGTGACCCTCGAAGGCACGACCACCGGCACAGTCACAGACAATGATGGAAAATACTCGATAAGCGTGAAAAACAGTGCAAGGCTCACTTTCAGCTTCATCGGCTACAATCCCCAGACAGTGAGTGTCGCAGGGCGCAAGACCATAGACATCACCCTTCAGCCCAACACCAACCTTCTGGACGAGATAGTCGTCATCGGCTACGGCACCATGAAGAAGAGCGACCTCACGGGAGCGATTTCCTCAGTCAGTGCAAAAGCCATCGAGGGCTACAAGACAAGCACAGTGATGGAGGCCCTGGGAGGACAGATTGCCGGAGTCAACATCACGTCCTCCGACGGTACCCCTGGCGCAGGCTATGACATCAAGATCCGAGGTGTCGGCACTGTCAACGGCGACTCCTCCCCTCTCTACATAGTCGACGGCTTCGAGGTGAGCTCTATCGACTATCTTGCCAACCAGGACATCCAGGACATCCAGGTCCTCAAGGACGCCTCCGCATCAGCGATCTACGGATCGCGTGCTGCCAACGGCGTCGTGCTCGTGACCACCAAGTCCGGAAAGACAGGCCATACTGAAGTGTCCTACAACGGAAGCGCAAGCTACCGCACCCTCTCGAAGAAGCTCGAAGTGCTTGACCCATATGAGTATGTGAAGCTTCAGATGGAGCTCAACCCGACCAGATACTCTGGCAGGTACTACAATGTCGGAGACGATGCTGCCGGCGTACCGTTCAGATACCAGAGCCAGGAAGACTACCTCGGAGTCGAGGGACTCGACTGGCAGGACGAGGCCTTCAGGCCGACATGGTCCCAGAACCATGACGTCAGTGTCACAGGCGGAACCAAGGAGACAAGCTACACGGGGTCCTTCTCACACTTCGACGAAGACGGTATCTTCGTAAACAGCGGGTTCAGGAAGAATTCCGCAAGGCTCAAGCTCCGCCAGAACATCTACAAGTGGCTTGTCCTTGATGCGTCTGTCAACTACACGTCAAGCGTGAAGACCGGACAGGGCACCGGAGGATCGGTGCTCAGCAACGTCCTTAACTACCGTCCTACAGGAGGTCTTTACACATCGGATTACCAGTTGAGGTTCAATGCGGTCGACCCTATCCTCGACCAGCTTGGGATGAGCAATTCCAACTACTACAACCCTATCCTCAACTCAGAGAATGTAGACCAGAAGACAGCAACTGACCAGTGGATTGCCAACGGCTCGCTCACGGTGAAGTTCAACAAGCACCTCTCGTTCAAGAGTTCGGCATCCTACAGCAATTCGTTCACGAGAAGGGATGTCTTCTACCATGAAGGCAGCTCCCAGGCGGACAGAGGATCGGGGCCATACGGCAACAGCCGCACGACCAAGGGGCTCAAGTGGAGCAACTCCAATGTCCTCACCTACGACAATACCCTGCACAAGAAGCACAGGGTGACAGCGACACTGGGACACGAGACCATCTATGAGTCGACATCATACCTCTACGGAGAGGCAAAGGACTTCCCTCTCGATGACCTCGGAATCGACAACCTCGGAATGGGTGCGACACCAAGCGAAGTGAGCACCTCGCTCACCGACAAGCGCAGGCTGTCCTTCTTTGGAAGAGGCTTCTACAGCTACGACAACAGATATATGGTGACTGCAACGCTGCGCGCCGATGCATCGACAGTGTTCTCGGCAAGCAACAAATGGGGATTCTTCCCGTCCTTTGCGGGCGCATGGACCATCTCCAATGAGGCCTGGATGAAAGACATATCATGGATTTCAAACCTCAAGCTGAGGGCAGGATGGGGCACGGTAGGAAACGACAGGATCTCAAGCTACCTCTCGCTTGACCTCTACACCCCGTCAAAGTACGGCATCGGTTCCTCCCAGGTAACAGTGCTCACTCCGGCCCAGCTAGCCAACAAGAACCTCCGCTGGGAAGGAGCCACGACCACCAATGTCGGCATCGATGCCAGCTTCTTCAAGGAAAGGCTCAACATCACGGCAGACGCGTTCGTGAAGGACTCGAAAGACCTTCTGCTTGCACAGAACCTTGCGCTCGCCACAGGATTCTCGTCACAGTGGCAGAATGTAGGCAAGATCCGCAACAAGGGTCTGGAACTGACCGTCAATTCTGTCAACGTCAGCAAGAAGAACTTCTACTGGTCGACCGACTTCAACATCTCCTTCATAAGGAACACTCTCGAGTCTCTTGCGGACGGCAACGACTACATGCTTTCGCGCTCTGGCTTCAACTCCAACTTCACAAGCTACGACTACATAGCCAAGGTCGGAGAATCGCTCGGCAACATGTACGGATATGTCTTCGACGGAGTGTACCAGACCTCTGACTTCAATGTGCTGCCTGACGGTACGATGCAGTTGAAGAAAGGCATTCCTGACATCAGCGCGCACGCAGGAGAGACAGTACAGCCTGGGTTCGTGAAGTACAAGGACCTCGACGGCGACGGAATCATCACGACCGAGGACCGCACCATAATCGGAAACGGCAATCCTGACTGGTATGGCGGCCTGACCAACACCTTCAGTCTCTACGGCATCGACCTGAGCTTCATGCTTCAGTTCACCGTAGGAAACGACGTCTACAACGCACAGAGGATGTACTCGACACAGAGCCGTCTGGAGATGATGAACAATCTCGTCGAGGTCAAGGACCGATGGACCTCAGAGAACGCGTCCAACAAGGTACCTTCTGCAAAGGGTTATGTCGCATACGACGTATACTCGAGATTCATAGAGGACGGGTCCTTCATCAGGCTCAAGAACCTCACTCTCGGCTACACCCTCCCGGAAAGGCTTACGCGCAAGGCCTTCCTCCAGAAAGTTCGCGTCTACACCACGATGCAGAATCTGTTCTGTCTCACGAGATACAGCGGATATGACCCTGAAGTCAACATGCTGAGCAGCAATCTCATGCCTGGATTCGACTATGGAGCATACCCTAAGACAAAGGTGTTCACGTTCGGAATGGAACTTAAATTCTAAAGGAGGACAAGACATGAAAACAAGATATATCGCAGCAATGGCATGCTTCCTGTCAGCCATGGTGTCATGCTCCCTTGAGGAGACAAGCTACACACAGGTGGACATGAACAGCTACATGAATGACGCATCTGAGGCAGAGACCGTCCTTCTCGGAGTGTACAGTGACCTTGGGACTGACGGTGTCTACAAGTACAACCTGTCGTTCTATTTCGACCTGCCGAACGACCAGGCAAGGGCGGAAGGCAACTCCCTCACAGGAACGAGAATGATTCCTGCAAACGCCTACACGAGCACTCAGTCAGAGATTCAGACCACCTGGCAGGCACTCTACAAGGGCATCTATGACGCCAATCTCTTCATAGAGTCCATATCGGAGAAGATGGCAGCCTATTCCGATTCTGACAAGGCAAAGGCCGAATACTATATCGCCGAGGCCAGGGCAATAAGGGGACTTCTCTACTTCGAACTCGTGAGATGGTACGGGCATGTGCCTCTCATGACAAGCAGTTCGCAGTCATACCTGGCGGCTTCGGAGCTTCCTCAGGCGGACCCTGTCAATGTATACGAGTTCATAGAAGAAGACCTCAAGGCAGCCGCTGACGTCCTTCCTTACGCCAAGCAGGACAAGGTACGGTCCAGCAACAGCTACCGTTTCTCGAAAGGAGCCGTCCTCGGACTGCTGGCAAAGGTCTATGCGACCTGGGCAGGATATCCGATACAGGACACAAGCAAGTGGGCTGAAGCCTCAAAGGCTGCAGGCGAAGTCGTGAAGTCGGGACAGCACTCCCTGCTGCCGGACTTCGAGACCCTGTGGACCAACACGGCCAACAACATATGGGACAGCCGCGAAAGCCTCATAGAGATCAGTTTCTATTCCGCCAATTCCACGACGACATCAAGCGGCCGCATAGGCAAGTGGAACGGGGTCACAGCCCCCAACGGCTCGATCAGAGGCAACCAGAACCTTGCACTCTACAGATGCATACCGACCTACCTTGCCGACTGGACAGGCTACCAGAGAGACAAGCGGTGGGCTCTGTCATTTGCAGACTACAAGTATACGACATCAGGAAAGGCAGCCCTGATGACCTACACTGACGACAGCGGGAAAACCGTTGACGGGACCTTCGACATGGCATGCGCGGAGGACGCAAAGTCTTCTTACAGGAAGGCGTATGACAACACGATATGTCCAAAGAAATGGGACATCGAGCTGTACGTCGAGGACGCCAACCAGGTCCAGGACAACAACTACTCCAACGTCAACTGGTATGTGCTGAGATACTCCGACGTACTGTTGCTATACGCAGAGGCTCTCAACGAGTCTGAAGGCAGTCCTGACAAGGATGCCTACGATGCCATCAACCAGGTACGGCGCAGGGGCTACGGATTCCCGACCGGGAAGTCTTCGTATGTGGCTGACCTCAGCGGACTGGACCAGGAAGAGTTCCGTCAGGCCGTCAGGGACGAGCGAGGACACGAGCTCGTCTACGAAGGGCAGAGACGTCAGGACCTGGTGCGCTGGGGAATCTATCCTGAGACAGTGGCAAAGACATACGAGGAACTGATGATGTGGGAGGAGTCCGCTGCGGACTACTACCAGGCGGCCAACTACACGAAGAAAGACAAGAACGAGCTGCTGCCTATCCCTCAGAGGGAAGTGGACCTGTGCGGCTATACGCAGAATGTAGGATGGTAAAATTCTGAAGTCATGAAGATCAACTATATCAAAATATCAGCGGCGGCATTCATCATTGCCTGTCTTACCTTCGGGTGTACCCCTGAAGAAAGGGTATACGACACGTTCGCAAACACGAGCAAAGTCGCAGATGACGACGAGGATGACAGCGGAGAAGACGATCCTGACGTACCAGTCGAATACGACTACAGAGGCGTCGAGCCGAAGTTCTTCGATGTAATCAACCTCGCGGCTCCGGGATTGGAGAGTGCAAGGGACTATTATGGGACCGGAGCGGCCTATACGGCGATGGAAGAGATTGTCTCTTACTACCGCAGCCGCACATCAGTCATCAACCCTGACGCAGACCTCAGTTCAACTGAAATCTCGTCCACTGCAAGACAGATTGCCGACCAGGCGATACAGCACCGCTTCTACACAACTTCCTATACTGACGGTCTCGCTCCCGGAGGTCTCACCCAGTACTATGACATGAGCGGATCGGACGGCAGCATCGACTGGGACAAGATTCCGTCAGGCGTAGGCACTGACGGCACGGAATTCAACAAGCAGATTCACCGTCTGCTCTTTACCCCATATCTTGCCCAGGCCTATCATGCCACAAAGGAAGAAAAGTACGTGGAGGCTCTCATCTCCATCTACGACGACTATATCTCGAAGTATCCTGTCCCGTCAGGCAAGGCCAGCGGCACCCCATACACGGGTCTGCAGCTTTCAGGCAAGATCATAGGATGGGTCGATACTTTCCCGTACATCATCTCAAGCAGCAAGGTGACTCCCGAGTGGCTCTCAAAGATGATGGTCTGGGCATGCGACATGATGGAATGCGTCCGCAACAACTGGTACTCCCCTGTCACAAGCAACATCTACTTTGCACAGGTACAGGCAGAGAACGAATTCGCCATCTTCTTCCCAGAGTATGCATCCTCGGAAGAGTGGCTTGACGAGGGATCCAACCTCGTCACTTCCCAGCTGGTGACCCAGTTCAATGACGACGGAGTCCAGAACGAGAACGACCTCAGCTACCATATGGGAGTTGTCGCCAACTTCGAGACAATCCAGAAATTCGTCTCAGCCAACGGCAAGAGCAGCCTCTACCCATCCGACTACAACAGCTATCTGAAGAATTCCTGCAGGTTTGTGATGGACATGCTGTATCCTGACTATTCGGATGAGAATTTCAACGATACACGTTCCGCGAGACAGACAAAGAGCGTACTTCTTCGCAATCTCAAGTCATACTCGGACATGTTCCCTGACGACAAGGAAATGCTATGGATGGCAACGGAAGGGGCTGAGGGCACAAAGCCGACGACGCTGCAGCAGAAATACGCCACCTCAGGCTACTACATCCTTCGCAACAGATGGGGCGCTGACGGCACGATGCTCATTCTCAAGAACAACTACAACCCAAGCAACAACTGGCACTGCCAGCCTGACAACGGTACGGTAGCGCTCTGGAAAGGAGGCAGAAGATTCCTTCCTGATGCAGGCGTGTTCACCTACAGCACAGGCGCGACAAGAAATTACTACGCATCCACTGCCGTCCACAACACGATGACCCTGAACGGCCAGACGATAGCGGACGGCTACATGAAAGGCAAGTATCTCGGAAGCGGGCACACAGACGCATATGACTACATAGTTACTGAAAACGCCTCCTACAGCAACCTCACGCACAGAAGGGCCGTGTTCATGGTGTCAGGCAGCTTCTTCGTAATCGTGGACGAGGGCTACGGCACGGCATCCAACACCGTGGATGTCCGCTTCAATCTGTGTGCAGACACTGCAGGTTCTCTTGGAAAGGACGCGGCGGTAATCGACGACTTGTCCGCGAATTTCCAGTATGGAGCCCACACGGTATTCTCCGACAACAACAATATGCTTTTCAGGACTTTCGTCGACACAAGCACAGGATACAAGGCAAGCGAAACCACGACACCTGTTTCCAACGAGATTGACGTGACATATGACCGCAAGGCATACGTTGTCGGCATCACCAAGAGCAGCACGCTTGCAGCGCGTTTCATCACTGTGATATATCCTTTCGGTGCGCCTTCAGAGGCTGACGGAATCAAGGTCAGCGCGGCCTTTACTGACAATGACAAGGGCAAGGAAGGCACATTCAACTCAGCAGGCACCTCAGTGAATGTGACCATAGACGGAACAGAATATAATCTTGAATATAAATTGTAAAACAGACCACATATGAAAAGAATTTTGACAATTGCCAGCGTCGCGATGCTGACGCTGTGCGGATGTTCAAAGATCAGCGACCTCGACAAGAGGGTCGATGACCTCGAGACAAGAGTCTCGGCACTTGAAGAGCTTTGCCTGCAGATAAACGAGCAGACACAGGCACTTCAGACGCTTGTTCAGGCTCAGACTGAGTCAAACCTCTACATAAAGAGCGTGGAGGATGTCGAGAACGGCTACAAGATCACCTTCTCCAACGGCAAGTCCTATGTGATACAGGATGGAGAAAAGGGCTCGAAGGGCGACAAGGGCAATCCTGGAGAGGATGCGGAAGCACCTGTCGTAAGTGTACGTCAGGATACAGACGGCGGATACTACTGGACCGTCAACGGCGAATGGATGATGGTGGACGGCGTCAAGGTAAGTGCTCTTGGAGTCACCCCTCAGCTTCGCATCAACGGCGAGAACTGGGAGATATCGTATGATGGCGGAACTACCTGGAAGGAAGTCGCCCCGGCATACGACAAGTCCCATGAAATCACGGTCACCGAAGATGAGAACGCAGTGTATTTCAAGCTTGCTGACGGTACCGTGATGAGTGTCAACAAAGCCATCGCGTATAAGTTCTTTGTCACTGAGACAGAAGGCATAGCCATCGTTGCCGGCGGTACGGTTGAGATACCATACACCATCGCCGATGGAGACGAGAGCGTGAAGTTCGGAGTGCAGGCAAGCGGCTATACCGCAGAGGTAGTGCCATCGAGCATATCGGCAGGCGTCATCAAGGTGACGGCTCCGAATCCTGTCCCGGCAGGCGGATATGTGATTGTGACTGCAGTGAAGAATTCCACCGGGGACGTGAAGGCACAGTACCTCTCGTTCGAAGAAGGCGTGATTTCTGTCACGACTGCCGCATATCCTGTAGGACGCAGTGGCGGCAGCATTGACGTGGAGGTTACCACAAACCTCGACTATACGGTGGAAATCCCGGCAGATGCCCAGAGCTGGATCAGCGTTGCGCCTCAGACAAAGGCAATCCGCAAGGATACAGTAAGTCTTGTCATCGCACAGAACTATGGCGAGGAACGCAGCGCCATTGTGAAGATTGTTCCATCCATGGGGGATGTCATCGAGATTGCAGTCACACAGGAAGGCACCACACAGCCTGTATTCAAGGTAGACAACACCGCCCCGCAGGTAGCATGCTCAGCCACCAGCTATACGATGAAGATATCCGCCAATGTCGACTGGACGCTGACCGTACCGGAAGGCATCACGGCTTCTGCGATGGCAGGAAACGGCAGTGCCGACGTCGTCCTCTCGTTTGCTGAAAACAAGGATGCCGAGAAGGATGTGACCTACACAATTACAGTGGCCACGACAAGCGAGGACATCACCGACAAGACAATCACAGTCGTGCTGACCCAGGCAAAATACGCCAGCAAGTACAATTTCACCTATGTACGCTGGGGCAACAATCTCGGGCTCGACACGAAGAAATACCCGGCGATGTACAGGGTTGAACTCGGTGGGGAGGCACTCAAGGTGGCTGTCCTGGAGAGCGACATTCCGGAAGGTGCTCCTGTAAGCTTCAAGTTCACGAATCACACCAATGTCTCATCGAAACCTATGGGGTGCAAGATCGACTCGGGGAGCGGTACCGTGACCATCACTCCAATCACGGCAGCATCTCAGGTGATAGGTGCGCAGGAAGGCTGCATCACGGTGACAGTCGGAGGCGATGACCCGGAGGCAGTGACGAAGACCTTCCCGTTCTTCGTGGACCAGCAGGGCGTGAATGCGCAGGGCTACCGCGTACAGGCAGATCCATTCGTATTCGTAGTCAACCCTGTGACGGGAGGCACCTCAGGTGTCATCTCATGCACCAAGGATGGTCAGCCGACAGAATTCTTCAACATCGACTTCCGCCGCAACATGACCTACTACAACTATTATGGTCCAAAGGCCAATGCAGACGGCAGCACGACATACGAAGACGGACGTATCGACCAGAAGACTACGGCTTCATATATGTATGAGTTCTGGAACAAATACTACACGGCCAGAAGCCTGAGTGTGAACATGGGTGCAACGAACCCAATCTCATACTGGAACAATTACGCTACCGCAGGTGCGCTCGACCTGACTCTAGGCTACATAGACCCTGCGACAAAGAAGATGACGATAAAGGCCGGAGCCTTTGTCGACGCGGCCGGCAACAGCGCTTCCGGAGTACTGTTCGGCACATCTCAGTACAATGTCACGGAGGGAACGAATCCTGTAAGCACATCTCTCGGCGAGATCAGGCCGATGATTGTCTACTTCGACCCTTCATTCAGCGAGTAATTGACATTCCAAAAGGAAGCGAGGTCTGGAAAAACCAGGCCTCGTTTCTTTTTTCTCAGTTGCTGACAATCTGCCACTATCTCTTGGAGTACTTCCTGTACAGGCGGCGGCTCAGCCTGTATGGATTGCCATGCGGGACTGCAGGATAGACTGTCTTGTCTTGCGATGCCCACCGCCACTCGGCTTCCTTGGACCAGGCCACGAACGAATCGATGTCGAAAGAAGTTCCAAGTTCGGCAGATGACTTAAGTCCTTCGAGGAATGCTTTCCATCTCGGTCTGTAATAGTCGGCGACAAGGCCGGAATATGACCTTCCGGCGTAGTCATTGAGACTCGCCCCTTCCCCTCCCCAGGTGGTTATGAGCATCCTTGCATCTCTCTCGAAGTAATCTTTCTCATCATCAGAAACTCCCCAGGCACGCGCCTCCCCTATCCATTTGCCAAGGAGGAAATAGCTGTCACTGCCGCAGAGCAGGTCAATGTCATCAAGAAGTTCGAGCATCATGTCGGAAATCTCAGCAACTTTTGCAGCATCGCCATCTTTGTAGGCGGCAAGGACATCCTTGAAAAGGTCGGAGAACCAGTTTTCCATGCACTGACGTGCTACGTTGACGCAGTCAAAAAGGTATCCGCTCTCTCTGGAATGTCTGCAAGAGACTATGTCTCCCCATGCACGATAAAGGCAATCGTTGTCATAGCCGTACGTGAGCTTCCACTTGCTGACCCCCTCCATGTTGGGCCTCGCAGGCACAATCATGGCACGGTCACGGGCCCTCTGTGTGACGCCGTCATATATTTCGTGCCATGCAGCACGATACGAGTCATCTCTGAAGCCAAGCCTTTTGTCCGCCACTGAAGAAATCCAGTCTTCGTCAGAATAATCTCTCGACCACGCGCGGGAAAGCACATACTCGAACATCGGTTCATCGACGCCAAGTCCCTCGAGGGTACATCCTATACCGGTCATGCAGTCTGCCTCGGCATAGGCCCTGTCGATACGCGAGCTCACTTCATGGTAGTCACCGCACATCATCGTGTTGCCGCCGAAATTGCCGAGATACGACCATATGAAGTCCTGTCCGTAGAACTGTTCGGTATCCCTGTAGACTTCATAGAACTCACAGTAGTAGTCAAGCATGAGGAGGTGTCCTTCAGGTACAGCCTCAAGATATGCCTGTATGCGTTCCGGAGTCCACTTCTTCTTCGCATAGAAGAACAGCCACCCCATCTGGAGCCAGACGGCGTCAGGGTCGCTTTCGCTGAGAGCGCCATAAGTCATCCTGGCTGCCTCGCGCAGATAATCGAGGTCCCAGCTCGGCGGGTCGACTTCATTGAAAGGATCCACGCCATAGACATGGCTGACATCGCCATACATCCTGCGTTGCTCGTCGAGGAAAGCAGTCTGGATTTCCTTGAAAAGCGGGTCGGCAGGGCTGAGATACCAGCAGGAATACGGCTGGTCGAACCCGCTCCATCGTGACAGTTGTCTTATGTCAGAGTCAGGGAACTTATCCTTGAGAATATGCGGAACATGGCCGTTGAATGAGCTGAGGATAGGAGAAATGCCAAGCTCAGCCTCACGGGCTACTATCTTCTTCTGGAGCTCAGCCTGCGCATCGATCCAGCCTTGAGGCAGAGGCCCATGCCACGAGTCTATGTTGCTCATGCGGTGCCATGCAAGGTATGAAGGTCCTGTGAAATACTCTCTGCAATCCTGGTCGGTGATGCCATAATGCTCCCACACTTTCTGCCATACAGCCTCCTGGCCTGTATTGGCAAGGGTCATGGTGACTCCGTGGATGGCCATCCAATCGATGAGCCTTTCCCAGTCACTCCACTGCCACCAGGCAAGCGAGTACCCGAACGTGCAGTAGTTGAGAAAGAACCGGTTCTTAACAAGAGCATCCCTGCGTACAATGCGGTCAGGGACAGGAAGCCTGTGAGGCTCCCTGACAGCGTCCCTTGTATACCAGGATACATCCACATGACAGAAAAGTCTCATGTATTCGCCAAGACCTGCGGCCAGTGAATTGGCATTGTTGCCGGTAATGCGTACATGTCCTGACTCCCCGTCTATTTCATAGTAATCGGATTCGGATGGCACGCACACGAACTCGACCTGCTTGCCTTTGCGAGGCCAAAGTCTCTGCGCAAGCGCTGCAGCGGCACTCTGCTCCGAAAGACTGTCCGCATACAATGATGCAGTCCATGCAATCGACAAGACAGAGAGCAGTAGTTTTCTTATGGTCATTCTCTCACAATGCTATAGTTGCCGGCCTTGCCGGTGAAATATATGGATTTGCTCTCATGGTCGCTTGCAAGCGAAGAACAGACCGTCTTGCCGTTGCAGAGAACCTTCCATCTGCCGTCAGGGAGATCCGTAGCAAGGATTTTGACAGTCTTTGACTTGGTCTTCGGGAGAGTGAATGAGTACCCGTCCGGGCAGACTTCAGACTTCCGGCTGAACACCACAGCCCTGTCCGAAACGACAGCGCCGACAGCATCCGGAGAATCGATCCTTGAGACCGCGCATGAAGTGGTCACATCAGTATCATGGACCTGTATCACATTGAGGAATATATCCTCTTCAGAAGGAGCCGAAGGGCTTTCCTCGATTCTCCACTGGCCGTATTCATGGGCAGGGTCTGGATTGCGTGGCTGTCCGAGATAATTTACGCCACCTGCCCACATCTCCCTTCCCTTGCCGCCGACCTTGCATACAGACGCATTCTCCGGCCACAATATGCTGCACTCAAGGGCACCATAGTCTCCGTCGGCAGTGCGTGCCACCTTGAAAGACTGTCCGTCGATTGCCGGTTCTTCTATCGAATGCAGCAACCAGGTCTTCTTGAACGAAGGATTCTTGCTGACTATCCTGTCGAAAATGAGCATTGCAGCAGGCACATCCTTTCCACCTAGATTGAGGAAGACAAAGTTTCTTCTGACCTGGCTTACCTTCGACTTCGAGTATCCGGCAGTTATGTCGCCCTTGAGCAGGGTATATTCAGGCTTGTCTGAATCTGGCCCGAAGCCGTGCGCAAGAGTTTTACCGACGGTGAATTCCTCACTCATTAGCTCCTCGAATGAACGGCAGGTGTCCCAGCCTTTGCCGACAAGCCGCTGTCCTCCGTCGTTGGCAGCCGTCCTGGTGCGGTCAGCACCGCCGTAGTTATAGCTCTCGAATATTTCTTCAGGATCATATATGAGAAGAGAATTGTGAGCTACGGAGCGCTTTGTATAGTTCTTGTTGTTGGGGCTGTTGTAGCCGTCACTCCCCTTGCCCTGGTAGTAGCCGGCATCGATCGCAAGAGGACCATGGTAGTAAATCTGGAACGAGCCTCCGTCCAGATGCTGGTGGTTGCCGACATATTGCTCATTGACCTTCATCTCGGCGACCACGGCATCGCGCCCCCATCCTGTCCTTGCCGTCATCCAGCCGAAAGGAGACCCGCTGAATCTTGACAGAGGAAGGTCATCCGGGGACTTCGAAGGTGTGTCAGTGTCTTCCCACATTAGCCTGAAAAGGAGGCAGTGAGGCTCAAGCCCTCCTCCCCTCCTGGCTTCATGGAGAATATACGGGTCATGGTAATAGCTTCCGCACAGCATGCTCAGCAGGGTGAATGTCGTCTCAGCCTTGCGCCCATGGTTGCAGTCTCCGGCCGGCAGGACCTGACCGTCAGGCCTCCGGCGGTAGATGAGGTCATACGGCACATACTGCTGGGCATGGTCGAAGTAGTCCACGCCGCTCATTGTCCTCAGTATCCACTGGCAGAACATGTCGTTGCTGAACCTGACATTGATGTACTGCACGCCCTGATGGTAGTTTCCGCCTTTGTAGATATAGTTGCGCACATCCCTGTAGTCCGAGTCGAACTGTTCCATGAGCATGTCATACATATCGGGATACTCATCGTAGATGGCAACGGCAGCGGAGAGCAGGTCTCTCAGGAGCATCCATTCTGAGCAGTGGCCGGCCACAGGCTCGTTCCTTTTGGGAGGATACCCGCACTCCATCGTCCCGGCAATGCGTATGAATTCTCCGATATACTCCTGTCTTTCAGCGGCAGTCATCTGGTCATAACACCAATCATACACGGTCGCTCCGACCATTATCATGATGCCGCTGGCCCTGGAGAGGTCGTTCTTGGTACCGAAGTGGGTGTGTTTAAGAGAGTCCAGGACATCTGTGATGACAGTCCTGGCGACATCCGGTTGCCGATACACAAGGTAGTCAAGTGCCTGAAGCTGCGCCCTGGAAGTCAGTCCGCGCATCTTGGCATAGTATCGGAAGCCATGGTCTGTCTCCTTTGCCTCCTCTTCGGCAGTACGGTCGCGTCCGTTCGCTTTCATCTCCGAGAGTATGGACCTGCCCCATGCCGACTCCATTCTATCCTTGAGCTGTGGAATGTCACAGGAACGGAGATAGAGTCTGGGATGCTCTCCTGCAGGAGGCAACACCGAAGGAGCGGTGTTTTCGCCAAAGGCGACGACACTGAATGCGGCCATGGCCGCACATGCGATCAATTTTGTCAGACCTGACATATGCTCTGGATATTTTTTCTTTCAATATTAACGAAAAAAAGGGATATTCTGCAGATTATATTGAGTAAATTTGTCTGCGACCAAACAGACAGAACATGACAAGAGCCATTGACAGACTGACGGTGGCGGGACTCACGGCAATGAGTCTCATACCTGCCAATGCCGAGAACAGACTTCAGCGTCCGAACCTCATCCTGATAATGACAGACCAGCAGACTGCCTCGGCAATGTCCTGCGCAGGCAACCCATATGTCCATACCCCGGCTATGGACGCCCTGGCCCGCGATGGAGTGAGAATGACAAGGGCATACTGCGCATACCCTCTCAGCGGGCCGAGCCGGGCCTCGATGATTACAGGCATGATACCGAGCATGATAGGTGCAGGCGACAACGCCGTCAACCCCGACAGAGAGGCTATGGACAGGGGGCTGGGACATGTCATATCAGAAGCGGGCTACAGGTGCATGTATGCCGGGAAGTGGCATGTCCCGACAGTCTACATACCGGAAGACGGTACAGGATTCGAGAAGGTATGTGACATGGATGACCGTTCTCTTGCAGATGCATGTGACAAAGCTCTTGACGCTTATGATGGCTCAAAGCCGCTCTTTCTCGTCGCTTCCTTCCTCGACCCTCACGAAATCTGCGAATACGCGAGATTCGAGTCGCTCCCCTACGGCAATCTGCCGCCTTTCTCCATAAGCGACTGTCCTCCCCTGCCCTCCAACTTCCAGAAGCCGACCAAAGCCCCGGAGGCTCTTGACTTGGAACGGGATGCTGCTCCAAGGACGCACGACATCTACACCTACGGCGAGGATGACTGGAGAGGGTACCTGTATGCTTATTACAGGCTGGTGGAAAGGGTTGATGTGCAGATCGGACGCCTCGTGGACGTGCTCAAGAGACGCGGGCTGTATGACAATTCGTTCATAATGTTCTGCTCTGACCATGGTGACGGGGCCGCGGCACATCAGTGGAACCAGAAATGGTGCCTGTATGAAGAGTCCGTCAACGTACCTGTCATTCTCAAGGCGCCAGCCGGGAAAGGACCTGCAGGGACAGTCAATGCGGAAGCATTGTGCAATACCGGCACAGACATCTATGCGACATTCTGTGACTATGCCGGGATATCGCCGGACCCTGAGATATACATCGGCAAAAGCCTTCGAGGCGTTGCCGAAGGCACACGGGCCGTTCTCCATGACAAGGTCTTCGTAGAGACATACCTTTCTTCCGCAGAGATCCATGGATGGGCCATAGAGACACCACGATATAAATATGTGATGTACCAGTGGGGGCGTAACAAGGAAGCGCTCTACGACCTCGAGAATGATCCCGGAGAGATGGTGAATCTGATAGATGAGCCTTCATGCAGAGAGATTGTGAAACAGATGCACAGGGACCTTCTCGAATGGGGTGAATACATAAAGAATCCCAAACTTCTGAAGAACATCCGCCAGATGGTGGAGTATGACAGCAAATACTGATACAGATGGATAGAAGAGAATTTTTGCAGTCGGCAGGATGGTCGCTTGCCGGGCTTGCCGCAATCGGGACTCTTCCAGGATGCGCAAAGGGTGACGAAAGACTCCCCGGACCTCTGGAAAGCACAGAGATGCCGTCTCTGAAGGACTTCAGGGTCTACTGGGGAGACGTGCACAACCATTGCAACGTGACTTACGGCCACGGCAGCCTCGATGATGCCATTGCAGCCGCCTCGGAGCAGCTTGACTTCGCATCAGTGACGCCTCACGCCATGTGGCCCGACATCCCTGGAGAAGGAGACCCTCGTCTCGAATGGGTGATCGGATACCATACGGAAGCTTTCGAAAGGCTGAGAAACGGCGGATACGAAGAGTACCTTGCCAAGATGAAGGCGGCAGACAGGCCGAGAAAATTCATAACCTATCCGTCATATGAATGTCACAGCATGCTCCATGGGGACCATGTAGCGCTGTTCAAGGATTTCAACGCACCGCTGGTCGAAGCGACGAGCGTGCCTGACCTGAAGGAAAAGCTCAAGGGGTATGATGCATATGTCACTCCCCACCACATGGGCTACATAACCGGTTTCCGCGGCTACAACTGGGCTCTGCACGAGGACAGCCCGCAGACTCCGTTCGTGGAGATGTTCTCGAGGCACGGACTTGCGGAGAGCGACTCGGGAGAGTATCAGTACCTGCACGACATGGGACCGAGGCAGTATGAAGGAAGCGTCCTGTACGGCCTTGAAAAAGGCTACAAGTTCGGTCTGATGTGCTCGACTGACCAGCACGCAGGGTACCCGGGGAGCTATGGTGACGGAAGGATCGGCGTATATGCTCCGGCTCTTGACAGAGATGTCATATTCGCCGAGATGGGCCGCAGACATGTATGCGGTGTCACGGGAGACAAGATAAAGGTCGATTTCCGCATCGGGCAGGCATGTGCCGGGGACATACTGAAGGCAAGACGGCGTGAGATATATGTCAATGTCGAGGGCTGGAACCAGCTGGACTATGTCGACATAATGAAGAACGGACGCAGCGTGGCGCGGCTGAGCGCACCGATGCGCGCCGCCGCACCCGATGGCAGGACCATAAGGGCAAAGGTCAAGATCAACTTCGGCTGGAACAGAGAGGACACCTATATCCACTGGGACGGTCTTGTAAGTCTGAGCGAGGGACGCATCCTCGACATGCAGACCTGCTTCAGGGGCGCAGCCTTCACTTCACCTCAGCCCGGGGAGACAGAGTTCAAGACAAGAGTCAACCGTGTGCTGAACCATGATGACAGGCAGGTGACCCTGGACCTGTACTCGGTCAAGAATCCAAACGTGCTGACGCCTGCAATGCAGGGGATAATCCTTGATGTCGAGATGCCGAGAGACGCATCTGTCACAGTGGAGACGAGAGGCCACAGATTCTCATACACTCTCGATGAACTCCTTGAAGGAGCACGCGCAGACTTCCTCAGAGGATGGCTTTCAGAAGCCGTACAGTTCGAGAGAGCCGTCCCGGAAGGAGGATTCTGCGTCGGGACAGTGATGACGGATACGAAGCAGGAAAGGGACACGGACTATTACTATGTCCGCGTCCGTCAGGCTGACGGACAATGGGCATGGACATCACCTATATGGGTGGAGAGAGCCTGACGTCCCTCAGGCAACCCGCGTCGCTGACGCTCCGGAAGTCACTTTCTGGTCACCTTCATGTAGATGCCCCAGATGACAAGGTTGAGCACGAGCTGTGCAACCCATAGGATGAGAGCGACGAAAATCACGAACCCTATCTGCGTGAAGAGCTCGGACCAGGGCCTGTCATAGGCGATTATGGCGCCGACATTGATGAGGCATGCGATGATGAAACAGGCCAGCAGGGCCCACAGTGCAAACTTGACAGTCTTGCCCGGGATGACTATATCTTTCATGGCCTAGAATTTCATGTATGGAATCTTGTACTCATCCGGGAACACTATGAGCCGTTTCTCATCCATGGCCTGATTGCCAAGGAGGCAGAGCACAGATGAGCAATAGGCCTCTTCCACGACATTCTCAGCCTTCTCCCCAGTGATGCAGCTCTGGCAGAAAGCTGAGAGTATCTCTTCAGACCCGTCGTGGTCGGACGAGACCATGCTCTCACCGCTCGTGACACTCACCTTCTTGTCAAGGACCGGGTGAGGCACATACGCAGATTTGAGTTCAGGACGCCATGATGGGCCGGCTGATGGAATCGAGGCAAAGGTCTTGGTCTTGACCTGGTCGAGAAGCTGCCGCATGCCTGAGCTCATGTTGTCATCTTCGAGATAGAAGACTCCCCTGCTGAGATCCATAGTGCCCTTGCTGCCGAGGATCTGCTCTTCCATGCCGTTGAACTTGTTGGAGATGAGAGACTCATAGGCTATCTTGCGTCCATCGGAATAGCGGTATGTGACATTGACACTGTCATACACTTCCCTGCCGTCCTTCCAGTAGACAATGTCGCCCATGCCCACGATCTCTGACGGAATCCTGTCTATCGCCCAGTTGCAGACCTCCAGCTGGTGGGAGCCGAGTTCAGTCATCAGGCCTCCGGAGAACTCCTTGTAGAGCCTCCAGTTGATATGGCGCTCAAGCTCGGGAGAAGGCACCGGACGGCGCCAGTCTGCATTGCGGAACCAGTGGCAGCGCATGCCGACGACCTCCCCGATGAGGCCGTCCTTTATCATGGCCATCGCCTTGATGTACTTCTCGTCATACATCCTCTGCATGCAATAGTAAAGAGCCCGGTCACTGCTCCTGTAGGCGTTGTACACTGCCTTGCAGTCATCGAGAGTGAGGGCCATCGCCTTCTCACAGAAGACATGCTTGCCGGCGGCAAGCGCATCCAGTGTAATCTGGGCATGGATGCCGAGAGGGGTTGCAATAATGACGCCGTCGATATCGCCGGCATCAAGCACCTCACGATAGTCTGTACAAGTGCGCGCCGTTGGGAAAAGAGCCTTGGCAGCATTGAGGTTGACATCGTATGTGTCGCAAAGTGCCACCACCTCGGCATGAGGGATGTTCTTGAGGTTATGTAGATGGTACTGACCTCTCGAGCCGGTACCGATGACAGCCACCCTGGCTTTGCTGCCCTTGATGTCATTGAGTTTCTCAGGCGTGCATGAGTTAAGCCAAGGCATCGCAGACAGTGCCATGGCACCGCCGGCAATGCCGCCCAGCTGCTTTATGAAAGCTCTCAATCCGAGATCGACTTCTTCCTTACGATTTTCCATATCGGCAAACATATTGTATCACTGTATCTGCATCTTCGGCCCGTCAGTCACATAAGAGTCGACGAGCTTGTACTGGAGCCCGAGAAGCTCCATCTCAGCGATGAACTCATCAAAGAAAAGGCTTTCCTCGAAGAACTGTGTCCAGCAGATATAGAATAGGCCGTCAGCAACCGTTATCTCGACTATTATATTCGCCTCGCTCACAAACGGGGTCGACACAAATCCATGGATGTGGCTGTCGCAGCTGCCGTATGTGGACTTCCCGGAGTAGCTGACCATGAAGCTGGCATCCTTCCTGAGAAATGCATTCGCTGCCTTGACAATGCTGTTCTTGATACCGGCACAGATGCCGGAGCAGTTGAGTGCCATTATCTTTCTGAGCGACTTTGCAACCGGAATTATGGCCTCCGGGCTCGATGTCAGCATCAGCTGGCCGCGAAGTATCGTGCTCTGCTCGGAGAAATCCATGCCGCGCATCTCCCTGTCGAATATCATCTTGCCATAGGATGTGGTGCTGAGGTGGGTCTTCGGATGCCCGAGAGCTTCGCGCATGTCGACGCAAACTGCAGCCACAGGGCTCTTTGAAGCCTCCGGATAGAGACGGTCGACCGCCCTCATGATAAGGAGGGATATCGCCGTGTTGGGAGTCGCGTCATCAAGCTTGCATATCCTCATGAGTTCCTTCTCGTGAAGCGACACGACGTGGGTATGGCCCTTTACGGTCCTCTTGAAGCCAGAGGCCTTGAGAAGGTCGAGGGTTCGGCCCGGAGCCATGGCCTTGAGTCCCGGCTTGAGCTTCATCTTGAAGTCGGAGTCCCTGATCTCAGGGCTCAGCGGATCCTCGTACTCCAACGGGTCCACCGGGGTACCTGCAAGGAGCACCCCTTCCATGGTCACATCCTCAGAGTAGCGCTCGGAGCAGTAGTAGTACATGATGGTATGGAGGACATTGGCACGTCCCCTGCCATCCATGATGCCATGGGAATTGTTGAACCATATCGTGCAGTCGTCCCAGGATATGGCAATGAGGTGGCCGTTGGTCTCGGGGGCGTTGAGCGTGACCGTGTCTGGAGTGTGCAGCACGACAATCGGAGCGGGATTGTCTTCGATCACAATGCTGCCACCTTCATATTTCAGGTGCTTCTTGAGATATGGATAGCGGGTAAAAGCCTTCTGCACTGCCCTGTCGAGGACTTCTCCGTCGACGGGGTCCTTCATCCTGACGGTGTATCTTACTGTAGAAGCCTGCGCACCGTCGAGGCCGTAGTAGAATATGCTGCCCGAAAATGGTTTCTCTGACATTAGAAAACGATCTTATAGATTGTGTCAGGAGTGCCTTCCTCACGGACGGCATCGAATGTGATGTCCTTCTTGGTCTTCACGTATTTGACTTTCTCGCCATTGAAGGTCGTGACAGCCTTGACCTTGGTGTAAGGAAGGGTAATGGTCGCGCTCTCGCCTATCACATGGACATAGACCACATTGCCCTTGCGTGTCTGCACGCCCCATGGTTCTTCGGCGGCGAATCCGCCCTCAGTGCCCTTTATGGACTCTTCACCATACGTGCGCATCCACTCTCCAAGCTGTCTGAGGACGACAGCGCTCCTCTCCGGAATCGTTCCGTCAGGGCGCGGACCCACGTTCATGAGAAGGTTGGCATTCTTGGAAGCAGTGCGGACGAGAAGACGCACGATGTCGTCGACAGTCTTGAAGTTGTTGTCGTTGATGTCATAGCCCCATGACTTGTTCATCGTCGTACAGGTCTCGAGAGGATACTCTGTCGCGACCTTCTGGCCCTCGCTGAAACCGGATTCGTTGCCGCCCGGCACGTCACGCTCGAAGATCTGGATATCTTCGCCAGGGAATGGTGAGTAGTGGTGGTTGCAGGCCACGAGACATCCCGGCTGGAGACGGTGGATGAGCTCATACTGCTCGTAGATGTTCCACTCCTGAGGAGTCCTTTCGGGCTGCTTGCCCCAGTCCTTGTCCGTGGTCCTGTCCCAGCTGCCGTCGAACCAGATGCAGCCGACCTTGCCATAATTGGTAAGGAGTTCCTTGAGCTGTGCCATCATGAAGTCCTCATACTTGCGCCAAGAAGTGGAATCTCCTGCAGGGCGGTTGAAGCTGCGGCTGTCAGGCCTTTCGCTGAGAGGCCAGTAATCCGTGCGATGCCAGTCGAGATGGGAGTAGTAGAAGTGAAGCCTCATGCCCTTGGAGTGGCATGCCTCGGCAAGTTCGCCTACGATGTCGCGCCCGAACGGGCTGCCATCGACGATATTGTAGTCGCTCTGGGCAGTGTGGAACATCGAGAATCCGTCATGATGGCGAGTGGTGAAGGTTATGTACTCGGCCCCGGCCTCCTTGAAAAGGTCGACCCACTCTCCGGCGTCGAACTTGGAAGGATAGAAGCCACGCGCAAGCTTTGCATACTCCTGGTAGTCTATGTTCTGCTTCTGCTGCACCCATTCGCCGTCTCCGAGCATGGAATAGATGCCCCAGTGGATGAAGATGCCCAGACGGGCATTCTCGAACTCATGGCGGGAAGCAAGGTTCTCTTCTGACGGGACATAGCCGGGCTGGGCGGTCGCTGAAGCGGCCAGACCGGCCACGAGGCACATTGTAAGGAAAAATCTCTTCATAAATTATTTCACTCTTGAGTATTTGTCTGTTTCATCTTTGCCGCTGTCGCCCTTGGATGTGAGCCACAGCTTGCCGTTCTTTATCTTGACGTCGGTATAGACCTCATCGCTGTCGAGCTCGCTGCGCACGCCTGCAAGCATCGTGTCAAGCTCGCCTTGAGTCTCCTTCTGGAGGTCGGTGTTCGGCTCGCCCTGGACTGTGGCCGTGACCGGGACCATGTCCTCCCTGTACGTATCCTTGTCCCACTTGATGGTGAGGGTCGTGCCGTCGAGGACGAAAGTGCCGCTTATCGAGCATGTCACAGAGCCGTAGACCTTCACTCCTGCGAAGTTCATCTTGATGGAAGTGAACGCCTCGTCGGAGACATGACCGCTGGAATCATCATCGAAAATCAGTGTATTGGTCGCCGTATTACCCATGAATGACATCTTTATGTTCCAGGTACCCTTGAGCGGTATCTGGGCGAAGGATGACGCTGCAAGGAAGAGCAGCAAGGCAATGAGTCCAAGTCTTTTCATAACCCGATATAAGTTTCAAACTAACAAATTTACTTATTTTATTGCAAAATTGCAGTACCTTTGCAGCCATCTTATCTTTATCTACGCATTATAAATGAAACGAATTCTGACCACACTCGCACTCGGTCTCTGCATCGCAGCGTCTGCAAGTGCCCAGGTTTTTGACCTGAACCTCAAGAAAGACACTCTTGAAAGAGTCTACCTCGAACTCCCGCTTCTCGACATGCCTTATCAGGCAACCGTGACAGAGAAGACCTCCGGCAATTTCCTGAAGTCCTACACCAACCAGTCGATGGCAACGACCCTCGCCCTCTGCGAGGACTATCAGGTCGGCACACATCTCCTGATCCGCCAGCTCCTCGGCAGACACTGGTACACGAGGCTTGCAGGCTACGGATTTGACCTTCTCACCAGCCAGAACCTTCCTTTCGGTACATCATGGGCCCACGAGGAGTATCACCGCGCAGTCATGGCGTACAGAGGCGTCGACAGCTTCGACGAAGTCTGGAAGTGCAAGTTCTTCGCTTCGGAGATCTCCGTTTCCCACGAGACCGACGAGGCTCTCGCTGCCTTCCATGACGGCTATGCCTCGGACTTCATAAGGATGAATGCAGCCGGCCTCGAGGCACAGACCCACCTTGTGCAGAGGACCCAGAGGAACGACTTCTTCTACCACCGCGCCCTCGCCAATGAGATGATGTACTGGATGAGCCTCATCAACAACTGGGGATACCTTGACGCATGTGCAAGCCCTGATACCGACAAGGACGT
>R20__coassemble_591_pt1 | contig 25742 bp, 19 predicted proteins | sample R20__metabat2_low_PE_021 | metagenome-assembled genome bin R20
GAGAGATGGACGTTCTGGAGAGCCTCTATGGCCTTCTCTGTGTCGATACCGAGAGCTGCATAGCGCTCCTTGGCGATGGCATAAGCCTGATTGATACTGGAATCTTTCATTTCGGTTATGTTTTGTGTTGATGATTCAAATCACACAAATATACCAATTAAGATGCGTAATTCAAATCACACAAATATAGTTAATCGGTTTACAAAAACAATGAATTTTAAGAACAAGTTGTGCACAGTCAGTGTCTGTGAAGTGTGAGCGTACGGTCGATGCAGGAAGGAAGCTCCTCCAGATAATGTGTAACCATCACGAGGGTGACCGACGGGTCTGCGCAATAATCATCGATGACAGAGCGAACAAGGTCGCGGTGGCTCTCATCGAGGCCATGCATCGGCTCGTCAAGTATCAGCAGGTCAGGGTTCTTCACGAAAGCCCTGGCAAGAAGACACATCCTCTGCTCACCGCTGGAGAGAGTCAGGAAACTGCGGTCTGCAAGGTCCAGAATCCCGAAGCGGGACATCCACTGCCGACATGAATCCCTCTGGGCATCGGAAGGCTTCCTGTACAGTCCTACAGTGTCAAAAAGCCCGCTGGCTACGATGTCTATGACCGGAAGGTCGCGAGTATACGAGCGGTGCATCTCAGGAGACACATATCCGATATGTTTCTTTATCTCCCATATCGACTCGCCCGTACCTCTCCTCCGTCCGAAGAGTTCTATGTCGCAGGCATATGCCTGGGGATTGTCCGCGCAGACCAGGCTCAGAAGGGTGCTCTTGCCGCAGCCGTTTTCTCCCGTAAGGGCCCAGTGCTCGCCTTTCCTGACACACCAGTCGAGGTCGCGCAAGATTGTGCGCTCATCATATCTGATGCTGACCTTGTTGAATCGGAGGATTTCCTCTCCCGTTCCTTCCTCCGAAGTGTAATTCACGGGGGTTCTCGACGGCACGGGATGCCTGGCAAGATATTCTTCCCTACCCATCTCAGGGAGCACCTGCATACCTTCGACGGGGATGACCACATCCACAAATGACGGAATTTCCCCGCTCCTGGAAAGTATGAGTATGACAGTCAGCCCGTCTTCTTGTGCAAGCGTGCGCAAAAGGTCGGAAAGCTGGGCGCGTGTACCGAAATCAAGACCGATGAACGGATTGTCGAGAATCAGAAGCTTGGGACTGGCCATGAGAGCCTTCGTCAGCTGGAACTTGCGGAGCTCCCCGCTGGAAAGGGAGATTATGTACTTGTCGAGAAGTCCCGACAGGCCGAACATCCCAAGGAGATGGTCCATGCGGGGACGCGCCTGCTCGCCAAGGCGGCCGAGCAACTTTTCAAGCGTTTCTCTGAGGGTCGGAGTCTCAGGATCGATGTCCATCTGATTCCATCTGAGCTGGAGGTAATAGTTGGCATCAGATGCTCCGTAGGAGTCCCTGAATGTTATATATCTCACATTGTCGCTCAGGTACTTGCGCCCGGTCGAAGAGAAGTCGCAATGCACGATGGCGCCGGCTTCGCGACGTGCTCCCGTCAGCAGTTCGACCAGGCGGGTCTTCCCTGCGGCATTGTCACCGACAATCGCAGCCTGGACGCCCTCACGGATTCTCACGACTCCGTCAATCCATATCAGATCCATATCAAAACATATATTTTGGACGGGCAAATGTACAGAAAGATTTACTATTTTTGCATAAAAGCAAAATCACATGGAAGAAAACAAGAGACTCCTATCGCTCGATGCTTTCAGAGGCTTCGACATGATGTTCATCATGGGCATAGCAGGAATAATCACTGCCATCTGCGCGCTCTTCCCGAACGGGTCGCACTGCTGGCTGGCGACACAGATGACACATGTGGACTGGGAAGGCCTCAGGCATCACGACACGATATTCCCGACATTCCTCTTCATAGCCGGCATCTCTTTCCCATTCTCCTATGCGAAGCAGCTCTCGAAAGGAGCCACCAGATGGCAGATTTACCGCAAGATTATCTACAGAGGGCTGATGCTGTGCTTCCTCGGACTGGTGTACAACGGATTCTTCGACCTGAAGTTCAGCACACTCCGCTATGGAAGCGTGCTCGCGCGCATAGGTGTAAGCTGGATGCTCGCAGCGCTTCTCTTCATAAATTTCGGCACCAAGGCAAGGGCATGGATTTCCGCCGGAGTGCTTGTGGGATATTATCTTCTGATGAAGTTTGTCACTGCGCCGGATTTCCCAGGCGCTTCACCATGGTCTGTCGAAGGCAATATCGCCGGATACATAGACAGGGTCGTGATGCCGAACCATCTGCCATACTTCGACGGCCTCATGGAGCCGGAAGGCCTTCTCAGCCACCTTCCAGGCATGGTCACCGCCATGCTCGGAATGTTCACTGGTGAGTTCGTGAGACTCCCCGAGGAGAAGATTTCCGGAAACCGCAAGACCCTCTACATGCTCGGGGCAGCAGCTGCGATGCTCGCAGTCGGGCTCCTCTGGAGCCTGGACTTCCCTTGCATCAAGCAGCTATGGACCAGTACCTTCGTACTGATAGTAGGATCATACTCTCTCGCGATGTTCGCGATATTCTACTGGATCATCGACGTGAAGGGCTGGAAGAAATGGACGACATTCTTTACCGTGATAGGAATGAACTCAATCACGATCTACATGGCTCAGAGGATCTTCAAGTTCGGCACGATAAGCGGATTCTTCACCAACGGACTGTCCCACCTGCTGTCGAAGCCTGCCGGAGACCTGGTCTACAGGATCGGAGCCTTCACGGTCGCTTGGCTGTTCCTTTATTTCCTGTACAGGAAGAAAGTATTCCTCAAGATATGAAAAAAGCCCCGGGAACGGGGCTTTTTCAGAATACTATCTTCGCGGTGAAGCAGGAGGTCTCCCCCACCGTCCCCTCGAAGGTGTAGGAGAGGGAATCGGAGGTCTCTTCCTTCACCTGACATATCTTCACGGCCTCGCCTGCAAGGATTTCCTTGTTGTAGTTGATATAGATGTCCCTTACCCTGCGGTTGAAGGTGATTTCCTGAGGGATGCAGTCCATCACCCAGGTGATGTAGCGGGTATTGTTGGCGTGGCCGTTGATGTCGACGTCAGAATAGACAACAATGTGCTCCGACACGAACTCAGGCACCGCACCTCGAGGCATCCTCACCCTTGGAGCCGCGGAAGGAAGCGCGATGTCATCGTCCTGAGGATTGGGGTCTGCGACGATGCTCATCACGTCAGGATGCTCCATCGCCCTCGTGTCGAGATTGATGATGACCCACGAGCTTGTGGCTGAGACGCAGAGGCGGTCACCCACCTTGTACTGATAGTCGCGCCTGTAGAATGGCCCCTCCACTCCCCTGTGCCATGTGAGGATCGTGCCGTCGTCCCTCCAGTTCGGAGTGTCGTCGAAATGGACATGCATCCTCGACAGCACCCATGCCATCCTCATGGGGAACATCTTGTTGAAGCCGAATCCGAGTCTGTCAGCGCCGTCCATCGCCATTTCCTGTGCAATGTCCATGAATGAGCCCGGCTTGATAAAATAGCTCTTGTCGCTCATGTAGCATGGGATCATCACGTCCCTGGCATATTTCTTTCCGATTTCGTATAGTCCGTTTCCCATGAATTGTGTTTTTGAGGCAGCAAATTTAGCAAAAAATCAGGACTTGGCAGCCTTGGACCCGTTGACGATGACGACTCCGGCAAAGACCATGACACCTGCCGCCACCTTGATCGGAGTGATGACGTCGAGCCCCGAGACAATGCTGATGATGACTGCAATCATAGGCTGGAGGTATGTGTACATGCCCACAAGGGTCGGCCGGATCCTCTTCTGTCCGACAGGAATGAGGAAGTAGGCGACAAAAGTTGCAAAGAAAATCACAAAACCTATCTCGAGGGCTGTCAAAGGCCGTATGGACGCGTAATCCATAGTCACGATGTCCCCGGCAGAGAAAGGAAGCGACATGGCGACCGAGAAGAGAAACATCCACTTCATGAATGTGACGACGCTGTATCTTGCGATGAGAGGCTTGAAGACGCCGAGATACGTCGCGAAGCTCAGGGTGTTGACCAGCAGGAGCACGACGCCCAGGGGCTGTGTCTGTTCGACACCGCCCCTGAAATGGACGGAATTGTATATCAGTATCAAGACGCCGGCAAAGCTGAGCATCACTCCGAATGCCTTCTTGAAGCTGACTGGCTCCTTGAGGACCAGTGCCGCGATAAACATAGTGAAGACCGGAGTGAGCGAACCGAGTATCGAAGTATCAATCGAGGTGGTGACCGTGATGGCTTTCAGGAAAGTCAGCTGGGGCACGAACAGCCCAACGAACGATGCAAGGGCAATCTTCCACATGTCCTGCAGGGCAACCTTTTCTTTGGGCATGAAGGCAGATATCAACCAGAACAGGATTGCAGCGCCGACAGCGCGGAAAGTAAACATCGCGATAGGAGTGACCACGCCTGAATTGGCAACGTCCTTGTTGATGACTATATTGAGCCCGAATATCGCATAAGCTCCCGCAGCAGCGAGATGACCGACAAGTTTTGACTTTTCTTCTGACATTTTATGCTGAAATGCGGGGAAAAATCTTGCAAAAGGGGGTATTTGTCTGTGCAGATGCTCCTGACGCATTTCAAAATGCAAATTTAATTGTTAAATTTGTTTGGAGCAATCGACATTTAATGAGACTAAGCAGACTTTTCATATTCGCCGCGACAGCAGTTGCGACAATCTCCTGCGCAAGAACTGCGCCCATTTCACATCCCGACTGGGCTCCGGACGTGAAAGAAGCACTCAATGACTTCATCAAGGAGTACGGCAGTCCCAAACAGCCGGAATACGCAGTATTTGATTTCGACAACACAAGCGCCATATTTGACGTGTCGATGCAGCTGATGGCGCATCAGCTGGAGACGATGAGTTTCTCACAGACCCCGGAAGAGTTTTCCGACAACATCTCAATATGCCTTTCAGGCTGTTGGGACAGCGTCTACGGCAAGATAGAAGAAATAATCAGCGAATACGGCGACCTCTACGACAAATACGGCCCATTCACGCACAAAGGCGTCGACAGCACCACCTGCGCTGTCATGAGAGCCGACCCGCAGTGGTCATGCTTCGCCGAGGACATGGGACTCATGTACAAGTATCTTGACAAGGACGACAATGTCGAGAATGCATTCATCTGGGTGATGGGATGGCTGTCCGGCATGACTTCAGACGAGTCATATGACCTTTCATACCGGTCCCACAAGATATATTCCGAGATGGAAACCCGCCAAAGGAACATCGGTGCGTATGAATGGACTGAAGGCATACAGGTGACAGACAATATAAGAGAGTTGTGGAAGGCCCTCCATGAGAACGGCATCGACGTGTGGGTATGTTCAGCATCGTCAGTCGAGGCCGTCATTGCCGCGGTGGATGCGTTCGGGCTCCATGACTTTTGCACTGGAGTCGTGGCGATGACTTTCGCAAAGGACAGCCTCGGAAGGCTCACCGGCAGATATGACTACACCGACGGCCACGCAATGCTGTCTCAGCCAGACGGTAGCTGGAGCAATACTGAAGAAGCGACAGGTGTCGAGACATGGGGCACTGGCAAGGTCGAATCGATCGACAGATGCATAGCTCCGCACTACGACGGACGCGGGCCGATTGCGGGATTCATGGACTCCACGGGAGATTTCAATTTCTGCACGGAATACTCTTCACTCAAGCTTTGCGTATGTTTCAACAGAGCTTCCCGCAAGGTGACTGACGGCGGTGGGCTGATTTCCGAGACCGCGCTCTACGAAAGGGACGCTCTCGGCTACGACCTCAGGAAAGCCAACGCGGCCGGAGATATCTTCTATGTGCTTCAGGGAAGAGACGAGAACGGGCTCAGGTCTCTCAGACCGTCAAACGCCACCCTGAGACTTGGAGCAGACAAGGAGAAGGTCCTTGCCGACGAACAGAACGAAGCGCAGCTGGACTATTTCAAGAAAACAAAACCTTCCGTCAGGGAAATACTCGAGAAATACTCCATAGAGACAGAGGCTGACGACCCGTCCAATCCTCTCGGATTCAAGTACGGATTTCTCAAGTCCTACAACGGCTATATGAGCCGGTAAGACTTGAGCCGCCGTGCCAGTTCTCTCTCATCAGAAGAGTTGGAGATCAGCATCTTGCAAGCATTGTCAAGACAGGCATGGAACTCCGGTCCATGGTTCATGTACAACAGGTGCGACAGTTCGTGCAGCACAACATAAGACCTGAGGTCCTCCGGCACCCTCATCAAATTGAGATTGAGATTTATGTTGCCCCTTGTCGAGCAGCTGCCCCAGTTGGAGCGGTTGTGCTTGATATAGACCTTATTGTAAGCAAGTCCAAGGGCTGAGGCATAGTCTTTCACCAACTGCGGCAGCTCGGCCTTGGCGAGCAGACGCAGCCTCTCCACATACCCGGCGATCTGTTCTTCGGTCATACCGGCGACGTCAGGAGCAGAGTTCAAGGCCACCTTGGAGCGCATCTTCTCAATCCTGGAAAGAATCAGGTTCCTGTTGTCAATAAGGAGAGCTTCCGCACGCCTGTATGTTCCGAGCCATGGGACAGTCACCCTCACGGCAAGGGACTGAGAAATGCTTATGGAGTATCGCCTCGCACGTCTGCTGCGCACAAAGGAGACCTCGCCTATATCAGGATATTCCTTCTTCATAATCAAAAAGGCACCCTTTCGGGTGCCGGCCTGTTCACCAGTGTCCCTGGCGTTTGTCAAGATCTTCCAACTGGTCGCTGGAATTGCCGAGAAGTCCCTCCATGAGGTTGAAATCCACGATCTCAACCTCTGGAATCACATATTCAAGTCTGGCTTTCATGAAGCAAATATATGACAAATAACAGTCCCGTACAAATATCAGATACCCCAGTCTGAACGCGAGAACTGCCCCTCGACAATGTCTTCTATGGAGTCGTCAAGAGCAGGGAAGAAATCGATTCCAGTCATCCTCTCAAGATCATTGACGCTGACCATGCAGTCCTTCAGGAAATAGCGGCTGTCATCATTGCCCATGACGAATGCTATGGTGTAGTAGCGGCCGTCCCTGAGCGAAGCGACTGCCTTGAAGAAGGCGTCAGGTACCGTGACACCTCTTTCGCCTATCTTGCCGTACTTGTCTGTACCGACTATCGGGCCAGTGACCACATAGACACTGCCATACTCTCGAGCCCAATACCTGACCTTGCGCTCAAGGTACTCCCAGTCACCGGCATTGAGAGTCTCGTTCTGGGGGCAGATGTTGCTGAAATAGAATGTCTCGTCCATCCCGGTACTGCTCCATCTCACGTCTGCGGCAGGGCACATATGTCCCTTGGTCCACCCGCTGTTGGAATAGTCTTCGCGCATCGCCTGACGCCTGACATGAAGGTCAGGATCCATGCTGAACCCCTTGCCGGAACGGTCGAGATCGCCGTATGTCTCGTCTGCAGTAAGCTCGTAGGCTACCCAGTTGGGGATGAGGGTCGTTGTGTTGTACGAAGAGACATACGCCTCATGCTCAACGATGTTGTCTGTCTCAGCAGGGGCAGGAATTTCAAGCCGGTCGATAGCAGTCTGGTCGCCGGGAACCATCCAGCATCCGGCCATGACAAGGACCGTCACAGCCATTGCTGTCATTGCAGGGAGTCTCATGCTATCGAGAGCTTTGTGTCAAGCATTGCAAGCACTTTGTCGAGGAGAGCGTCATTGCATGCTATCGCCGTGATGATGGCAAGAAGACCAGGGGCGACCTCGACTGCCATGTATCTCATCGGAGCGTCATCATCACAGATACCCTCATAGCCATAGGCATCCTTGCCCATGAAAGGCCACACAGTGAGCGGGTCGTCTTCTTCATCTTCAAACGTGTCGGCGTAGGAGTTGAGTGCCTCGACCTCGGCAGAAGAGCCTTCCGGCATCTCGCCGACATATATTTCAACCAGAGCCTTGTCCTTCTGAGCCTTGTCGTCAGGAAGGTACGCCTGATAATGGGTAATTTCCACTTCACCGTCATTGATGACCTCGACTTCCGAGGACCACCCCTGAGGGAGTGCCATTGTAATCGTGTTTGCCATGTTATGATATGTTCAGATTCAATTCGATATGCCTTACGAGCCTTGCGACCTGAACCTCGTCAGGAGCACAGACATTCATCACAAGAAGGGTACCCGGAGTTGTCTCGACACACATCACGCGGAGAATGCCATTCTCTACGAGGCCTTCGAATCCATAGGCTTTCTTCTTCATGAACTTCGTGACGGTAAGGGGACTTCTGTCCTCCCCCATCGGGTCCTTCTCGTCCCATCCGATCATGTCGGCATAGTTGAAGAGAGCCTCGTCCTCCGCAGTCGTGTCTGGGGGCAGCGCAGCCACGAAGATGTCAAGATATAGATTTTCATTGCCCGTGGTTCCTTCCAGATGCGTCACTTCCCCACCATCCTCTTCCTGATAGGTCTCCACGCTCTTCTTCCACCCTTCCGGCAGATTCATGTCCAGTCTATAACTCATTTGTAAGCGAATATGCGGACAAATTTAACAAATTGCCTCAACAATCCAACCTCATGCGGATGATTGGGAGCACAATAATCACTGCAAGATGGAAGATGCAGAGAACGGAGTTCCATCTGAAGTCAGCCCCTCGACATGGACATAGTATGGATAGTCCTCATCATCGGAAGTACAGAATCTGAGACTTGCATGGCCTCCTCTAAGATTCAACTGAGGCTCCCAATGGATGGTGTTCCTGTGGTCAGGGTCTCCGGAGTCAGCCCCGATATCGTAACGCGGACTGTAGAAGGCATGGGGGACCTGACATCCAAGAGGGACGAAATATAGCATCGATGGCTGCATGTCTGAAGCGCTGACCGTGGACCGCCCATAGTCGAGGGTCACGGCCACTACTCCCTCAAGGGCGCGGAGCATCTGGTCAGGCTCCGTGGAGATTGTGATGCCGCTGATCTCTTCCAACGTCAGAGTCGAGAATGCATCCCATGGCGACTCCATGCCGTTGACCAGCAGCTTGACCGGAGATTCGTCCCAGTTGTCAGGAGTGGAACTCAGGAGGCTTTTCCTGCGGTTATGCATGTATGTGCCGTCAAAATAGAACGGGCTTTCTCTCTGGAGATAGTCCACAAGGGTCATGTACGGTTCCTTGCGGAAATCAGTGCGCGGAAGCGAGCGTCCGTTGATGCCGAGCTCGAGGCCGGCCCTGTCTGCAACCACATATGCAGCCTTGAGAGTGTCTGAAGGATCCACATACTCCACGTCAGTCCTTGCCGGTTCGAGACCACTCATACCGGGAGCCGGTTGCCAGATGAGCTTCCCGGCAAAGTCGTCTCCATCCCATGACGGGATATAGTCTGCACCCTTGCCTGCACGGTCAATCTTGATGATCATGCCTGTACGCTCTTCGAAATCAAGGCTGTCCATCACAAACCGCCTGCCCTCATCCACATGCACTATCGTCGAGGCTCCGGTCGAAGGTATCATCACAGTCATGGTGAAGTCGGAAGGTGCCTTTGACGAAAGCAGGCGGCTCACATGGCCTTTGATTGACTGAGTGTACTCTCTTGTGTGGTGGGGGCCGTCCCCTCCGAGAGGTGCCGAAGGGTCCATTATTACATCCATGTCATACATCGTCCATCCCTGCACCATCATGAGAAGGTCCATGTCTGATGAACGCGTTCTGAAAGGTATATCCTGGTCGAAATAATGACGCGGGTTGTTGATCGCACCGCGAAGCTCTGAAGAGAGCATCATGTACGAATCGATGCCGTCGTCCTGTACACAGGGGGAGACAGATGCTCTCAATACAGACACAGAGCAGACCCCGTCAAATCCTCCTGCCAGGCTGAGATCGAGGTCGACAGGGGTGCGCGCGCCCTCGAGAGGGCTCCGCGCCCCGACGGTGCATGTCGGGGCATTGTCCGCATACTTGAAGAACAGCCTCTCCGACAGTATATGTCCTCCGGCATCGAGCAGCAAAAGGTGATTGATGCCGGGGTCTATGTCGTCACCGTCGGCGACGACTCTCTGCATGCCGGACAGAAGGGAGAAGTCAGCGACATGGTGCATGCCGGAAATGTTGCGCAGAAGGAGTGTACAGTCCCCCACTCCGACCCCATACGCCGTCATGAAATATCTTCCTGACAGGAAAGAGACCCCGACTGCAGCCCCATTGTCTGATGGTGCAGGCAGAGGGAGACTCCTGCCGTCCGGAGTCTTGAGAAAATATGACATGCCCGAAGACGGCACAAGACGGATCTCACCCATGCCGTCATGGCGTGTGGATGCGACGGCGACCTCATCTCCGGCTCCGTCGACCACGGTCCCCTCGAGACTGGCACTCCTGCCGTCAGGGGTCATGGCCTTGAATCCTATCCTTGCAGGAACGCCTGCGAAATAACGGCCTCCTTCAGGATAGAAAGTGACATCCACGAGGGTGTCCCTGGACGTTTTCCTGTCCGGCTTCGCCCCGACGATCCTCACGGACTGATGGAACATATAGTCCTGTGGGAAATCGAGCTGGCTCCTGGTATACGCCCTGAGGATATAGTTTCCCGGCTCGACGTCATCACCGACAAGAATGTAGCCCGGGAAGGTGCTGCCGTCCCGGCGCACCTTCGCCCTGTGCTCGAGCTCTCCGCCGGATGTCAGGAGTTCGACATATATGTAATTGCTTTCCGGCAGCTGCGAGGATTTCGAGGGATTGGTCACATAGCCGCTGAACCATATCGTCTCTCCGGGACAGAACGTCGTCCTGTCGATATGGAGATAGACCTTCTCCGGGGCCATGTATGCCGCATGCAGGGCGTAACGCGAGATGACAGTGTCAGGGCTGAATGACTGGGCTTGACACACGGCGGAAAGCACAGCCAGGGCAGCAGACACAGAAAGTATTTTCTCAAGTCCAAACATGGACGAAAGTTATGAATTTATGATTCAAAAAGAAAGGGTGCCCGGTCCGGACACCCTCGTATTTGAGTGATTTGTAATCAACTTTTGTTATTTTGTCATCTGTCCGAGAACCTCGAAGCAGGCCTTGCCGTTGTTGATGACCATCCTGTAGACGGTATCATCGACCTTGTAGTACTCAGCGCCGCCTAGGTTGATCACTTCGTAGTCGTCAGGGAGGGAGTTGATGATTGCTCCTGCAGGAGGAACGATCACTACATACTGCCCGTCCTTGCTCTCGGTGAAGAAGATGCCGTCATCATAGTAGTACTTCATGCCTGCGTCGGCGTAGCTCTGGACAAGTCCGAGGCTCTGAGCGAGCTGGTAAGATCCTGCAGCGACCTCTGCGCCCTGCGCTATGGCAGCGTTCTGCTGGGCTATCGTGGCATTGTTCTGGGCTATGATCGCATTCTGCTCCTGGATGGTGTCGTAGTTGTCATTGATCGCATCATATGCACGATATACGGTATTGTAGTATGCTATGTCACAGAGGACGAGGTCGAGATCGTAGAGAGCCCTGTCGAAGAAGATTCCGTAAGGAGGACGGCAGACATGGTAGCAGTTGTCCCAGAATCTGTAGTAGAGTCCGTCACAGAGGAAGTACTCGTGGCCCCAGTACCAGTGGCTGTAGTAATGTGCAGGAAGAGCATGGATATGGTATCCGAAGTAGTGCGGGCCTCTGTGGTAGAAGAGAGACGGAGCGTGATGATCGATCGGGCCTCTGTCGCGAGGTGCGATGCGCGGGCCTCCGGCCCTGTGCTCGACAGGATTCATGCCAGGTCCGCCCGGACGTCCTCCGTTAGGAGTGTAGCGTGAGCCTGCAGGCATGCGTGAAGTTCCGCCAGGTCTGCCTGCAACTGTGCCGGCAGGACGGCCTGCAACAGAGCCAGAAGGGCGTCCGGCAGAAGGCTGTGCTCCGCTGCGGGAAGGTGCGCCTGCAGAAGGATGGGACTGTGCGCCTCCATTATACGAGCCGCTGCGGGATGGCGTACCTGCTGATGGACGGTTCTGAGATCCTCCATTATAGGAGCCGCTGCGGGTAGGAGCACCTGCTGAAGGGCGGGCCTGAGAGGAACTGCTGCGGGATGGTGCGGCTGCTGCAGAGCCGCGACGTTCCTGCGATGAGGATGAGCTGCGTGTGGCAGGAGCTGAGCTGCGGGAAGATGAGGAACCGCTGCGGACAGAGGATCCGGAGCTTCTTGAAGGAGAGCTGTGGCTGCTGCCGGAAGAGCGGGATGCGCCTGAAGAGTGGGAACCACCTGAAGAGTGCGATCCGCCTGACGAGCCGTGCGAGGCAGAGCTTGAATGGGATGATCCGCCACCGCGTGGCTGTGCGTATGTTGCAGCAGGAGCTGCTGCAAGGGCTGTCGCAACAAGGGCGATTGAAGCCAGTCTGAGGATATTGTTCATTCGTGTCATGGTTTAAGTGATTTTAGCCTTTAGATGCAAAAATCATCCCGAGGTTTAAAACCGTATTGTTATTTTGACTGGGGATAGGCCGTGCCCTTCGAAAGTTCGGCATCAAGAAGCGTCTGCAGGCGCTCCACCACATCCTGATGCGACTCCGCCACATTTTCCGTCTCTCCCCTGTCATCAGAAAGACTGAAGAGTTGTGGGTATGGACGATAGCCCGTCTCTATCTTAGGGCCCCAGGTTATCATAGGAGCTCCGTCCGAAGGAGAGATGTACTTCCACTGCGCATCCCTGATAGATATAGTATGGTTGTTGGACATCTCTATGACATAGTCACAGTCCGAGTAGACGCGGCTGTCGGGGGCGGCTGCCTCCGGGAGCTCAGCCCCCGCCGGACCGGCAAGGGAGCGGAAGACGTCTATCTGGGACACGAGCCTGTCCGTAACAGTTCCTTCTTCCGTATGGCCAGGCCATCTCACGATGAAAGGAACCATCGTTCCGCCTTCGTATGCAGAGTACTTGCCGCCGCGCAGATGTCCGGTCGGACTGTGCTCTCCGACAAGCTCCTCTGCGAGGTCATCGTAGCCGTCGTCGAGGACCGGGCCGTTGTCGCTGGAAAGTATGACGATGGTGTTGTCGGCGATGCCGAGACTGTCGAGAACGGACATGATCTCGCCGACGCTCCAGTCAAACTCCGCTATCGCATCGCCCCTCAGGCCCATGGTGCTGGCTCCGCGGAAGCGCTCGGCGGGGAATCGTGGCACATGGACGTCATTCGTGGCAAAGTATATGAAGAATGGCTCCGAGGCGTGGTCTTTGATGAAATGCACAGCCTTGACCGTGATCGAGTCTGCTATGTTCTCATCCTTCCACAGAGCCCTGCCCCCACCCTTCATGAAGCCTATGCGGCTGATGCCGTTGACGATGGACATGTCGTGGCCATGGCTCGGCTTGAGATTGTAGAGGAGCTCCGGGTTGTCATGCCCAGTAGGCTCACCCTCGAAATTGCTCTTGTAGCTCACTTCTATCGGAGACGAAGGGTCGAAATCCGCTATCTTTCCATCCTCGATGAAGACGCACGGGACACGGTCGGCAGTAGCCGCCATGATATAATAATGGTCGAATCCGATGTCGTGGAGATCGACGTCGAGGGTCCCGTTCCAGTCCTGCTCCGCAGTCGCGGACCCGAGACCGAGATGCCACTTGCCGAACGCGGCCGTGGCATATCCCTGCGACTTGAACATGTCAGCCATGGTGTACTGCTGCGGATCGATGATCATCTTTGCATTGCCTGCAGCGATGTCAGTGCCTGTCCTGCGCCACGGATACTGGCCAGTAAGAAGGGCATAGCGCGAAGGAGTGCTGGTCGATGCAGTGGCATGGGCATTGGTGCAGCGTATGCCATGTGCCGCAAGGCTGTCCACATGCGGAGTCTCTACTCCGATGGCTCCATAGCATCCGAGGTCGCCGTAGCCGAGGTCGTCGGCCAATATTACGATGACATTGGGCTTCTTAGGGGCGTCTGTGCCGGTGCAGCCGACGAGAGCGGCTGCACCGCCTGCAAGAATGAAAGTTTTACCTGAGAGTTTCATGTATAATCAAATGTGACTTCTGCAAATTTATCAAATTATCATTATTTTTGTTTCATTATGAAGGATAAGTATGTAGAACCGCTCGTGGAAGTCCTCGAACTGGGGGCTTATGCGCCTGTATGCTCCTCAGACGGAGTCGAAGGGCAGTTTGACGGGCTCCACGATGACAATTTCAGCTGGTAGCATGGATAAGATGAGATCACTTTGGCTTGCGGCCGCAATGCTTGCCGCAGCAGGATGCTCCGCTCTGCCGGACATCGAAGAGGCTGGCCTCCCGGACGAGAGGGCGGAAATCCATGCAATGGAGATTGCAGCAGAAAGCGGTGCAGATACAAGGACATGCCTCGGCGAGGACGGGACATCGATACTATGGTCCGGCACGGAGTCTGTCTCTCTCTACGACGGTCACGAGGTCAGGAAATTCACTGCAGACGTCTCAGAAAAAAGCTCTTGCGCCCTGTTCCAGGGTGAGGCCGCAGATGCGTCCTGCTATCTCGCGTTGTATCCGTACGATCCAGAAGCCGGCATGAGCCTCAGCGGAAGCGAGGCGACATTCAGGACAAGCATACCAACACGGCAGACAGCCGTGGAAGGAGGATTTGATCCTTCAGCCCACGCTGCGTTTGCAGTCACAGGCACGGACGGCGTGCTCCATTTCCACAATGCAGTGGCATTCATCAGGTTCACGGTACCTTCCGGCAACTGGACAACAGCGACATTCAGGGGCCGTGCGGGCGAGGTTCTCGCCGGCACAGGCACCATCACGGTCGGAGTCGGCACAGGGTCGGACGGATGGGACGGAGAGACGGCATCGTTCGTGCCGGACAGGCCTGACTACGGATTCGAAGGCTGCAGTGTGACCCTGAGCGGCCTGGAAGGAGGCAAGACATACATGGCAGCAGCAGCCCCATGCAGCCTCCAGTCAGGCATCAGCATCGTGCTCGAGGACGCCGCAGGCAACCAGAGGGTGGCAAGATCGTTGAAGCCGGCATCCCTGAAGCCAGGCCATGTCCTCAACCTCGGGACCCTTCCTCTCGAAGAGAGGGTGGAAGCGAAGTTCGTGTCCAAGAAAGAAGTTGCGTCGCTCAGTTCTGCCGTCACGGACTTCGGCATCGACAGCAGCTACTCGTTTCTCATCAACCTGTACGCCGCAATGTACCTCAAGGACACGTCTTCCCCACTTGTTGTCGCCACCTTCAGGTACACTTCCCTTGACCCCTACGGAGTGCCTGACACATTCTCCGGGGTGATCTACATCCTTGAGAGCACATGGAATTCCGGCGGGAGCCTCAGCAGGATAGTCCTCGCCAACCACGGCACGATAACGCTCAATACCGAAGCTCCGACCACGGCACTTGACGTCGACGGTGTCCTTGCATGGGGTCCGACGGCAGTAATCATCCCCGACGGCTACGGATTCGGTTCGACCGACAACTCAGGATTCCAGGCGTACCTCCACCGCGAATCCACCTCACGTGCGCAGCTGGATGCCGTGGCAGCGGCAAGAAAGATTCTCAACGACAGGAACATAACCACTTCAGGGTGCAAATACTACAATGTAGGGTACTCTCAGGGAGGCCACACCACGATTTCCAACCTCCGGTACATGGCAGAGCATCCGGGCATGTACGACTTCGACTTCACGGCCACCTTCGCCGGAGCCGGACCATATGACATGCCGGCCACATACAGGTGGCTGATGGGAGGATCAGGCTCGAACTGCATGTTTTCCATCCCGCTCACAGTGATATCGATGAACCAGTACGAGAATCTTGGATTCGACTACGAAGACGTATTCAAGGGCAGTCTTCTTGCCAACTACAGGTCATGGATTCTCGACAAGACCAAGACGACATCGCAGCTCAATGCCCTTCTCGGAAGTGACCCGTCCGCAGTGGTCTCCGACGGGATGGTTGCCATGACCGGTGACCAGGCGGGGAAGCTTCTCTCAGCACTGGAGAGAAACTCCCTGTGCTCAGGCTGGAAGCCTGCGACTGGCGGTTCGATCACGCTCTTCCACTCCACGGAAGACGACATCGTGCCTTCCGTCAACACGGACAATCTCAAGGCATGGCTTGAGTCGCAGGGAGTAAGTGTCACCGTGAAGGAAGGCAGTTACGGAAGCCACGTAGAGGCCGCCATGTCCTACGCAATGAGCCTGCTTCCTGCAGTATGCAAATAATTATGAAACGGACACTGAAGATAGCCGCGGTTCTGGTTGCAGCAGCATCCTGCAGCGGCAAGGTCGCTCCCCTCTCGGAGCAGATGGTCCGCAGCGAGATGACCCGCTGCGTGACAGCGAAGTATCTCGACTTCAAGGATGGTGAACTCAGCTGGAACTACACTCCCGGCATAGAGACTCGTGCATTTCTGGACGTATGGGACACCTACGGCGGCGACGACATATATAAGTATGTCGAGGACTGGTACGACGAGATCATAAAGGACACTGAAGACGGCGGAGCTGCCATCCATGGATACAAGATGAGCGCGTACAACCTCGACAAGGTCTGTGCCGGCAAGAATCTCTTCCGCCTTTATGACCTGACCGGGAAGCATAAATACCGCGCCGCCATGGACACTCTCTACGTCCAGTTGCAGGGGCAGCCACGCACCAGCGAGGGGGGATTCTGGCACAAGAAGGTCTATCCTTTCCAGATATGGCTCGACGGCCTGTACATGGCAGAGCCGTTCTATGCAGAATATGTCTCAAGGTATTTGCCGGAGGAAGAGCGCGAGGAAGCCTTCAAGGATGTTGTCAATGACTTCAAGGTGGCATATGAGCACACATATGACCCCGCGACCGGACTTCTTCGCCACGCATGGGACGAGAGTCGGGAGATGTACTGGTGCGACCCGGTGACGGGTCAGTCACAGCACTGCTGGGGCAGGGCGCTCGGATGGTACTGCATGGCAATCGAAGAAGTGCTGGACTATATTCCGGAGACTATGAATGAAGAACGGGAATGGCTTGTCAGCACACTGAGAGGCATAATCAGTGTACTTCCGAAATATGCCGACCCTCAGACGGGCCTGTGGTATCAGGTGCTCGACCAGCCCGGTCGCGAAGGCAACTACCTCGAGGCCACCTGCTGCGCCATGTTCTCATATGCCCTGCTGAAGGGCGTCAGGCTTGGATATCTCGATGCCGGACTGAAGCAGTACGCAGCAGACACATACGATGCTGTCATAAAGCAGTTCGTGTCGACAGATGCCGACGGACTGGTCAGCCTCGACATGTGCTGCAGCGTGGGAGGTCTCGGAGGCAAGGAGCACAGGATGGGCGACTATGCCTACTACCTGAGCGAACCTGTCCGGAGCAATGACGCAAAGGGCATCGGCCCGCTCATATGGGCATCACTTGAAATGGAAAGATTATGAGAAAAAAACACATCATAGCCATCGCTGCGGCGATGCTTCTCCTTGCAGGGCCGATATTCGCGGTCTTCAAGGAGAAGAACATAGGTCAGACTCTCAACGTGCTCCGCTGCGAGCTCCAGGAGCAGAATGAGAAGCTCGAGGAGTTCCAGGACAACTTCCGGAAAGAGAACGAAGTGCAGCGCACGAAGATGAGGAAGAGCATGATAGAGAGCAACGAACTCGCCCTCATCCTCTATTCTCAGGACCAGGATTATACCTTTGACATGACCTATGCCCTGAAGCTGGTCATGCAGAGGAACGAGTCCTTCGACAAGAACAGGCTGCCGTATGACGAACTCGTTTCCTGGTTCGACATAGAGATCGACCGCTACGAAAGGCTGGCGGAAGCGCTGAGACGGCTTCCTCCTGCAGCTGAGATAGTCGATGATATCCCTGACAGCCTCTACACCAGCAGCAGCGGAATGATATACGGCCTGAGAAGAAGACCCGGTGACAGGCCCAAGGCCACAAGTGCTCCGAATCCGGCTGTACAGATGCCGGCAAAGGAAGAGCTGCACGAAGAGGAATCTCACGACGAAGAGGCTCCGCACGCCACCAACATCCTTGTCAGCATCCTTACAGGCAATGGCCTGGAGGGTGCCCAGTCAGGAGTATCGGACGGGCTTCTGAGTGAAGTCGCCAGCGCAACTGATGAAGACACCCACATGGTCTACCGCCTCGACGAAGAGCAGCAGGAGGACAGGGATACCTGCATGGCATACGCGCTCAACATGCTGAGGCTGTACAAGTCCCTCAGGGAAGACTTCACGAAGGACAGCGAGCACTATGCTGACATGAGGGAAAGGCTCGAAGGCAACTACGACTATGCGCTCAAGCGCTACCGCCAGATACAGAGGCATATATTCATCGACGGGCAGGACAACTATTTCTCCGTTCTGAAAACCCTGCCAGCCTATACCAGGAAGGCCTTCAAGGAGGCAAAGACGAAGTACAGCGCCGTCGAGCTGCACCACGAAGAAGGCCACGAACACCACCATGCCGACAGCGAGTGGCGAGGACCGGTGATCAGGAACCTGCTGTGGTTCGTGCTTGGATTCATGGTCATAGCGACGGTGCTCAGCACCCTTATCATGTCCCTCATCGGCAGATTGAAGAGAAAGTCCAGCAGCGAAAACTACCGGCTTCGCAAGACATGCACTTCGATGCTTTGCGGAGTGATTGTTTTTGCCGTGTCGCTGATGATTGCCGGGAAATTCGTCAATCACAACTTCATACAGTTTGCGTCCAGGCTGCTCCTGAACTTCTGCTGGCTGATGATTGCCATTCTTGTCTCGCTGCTGATCCGTACGGAGCCGCGGCAGGTCAAGACCACGATGAAATCGTACATACCGGTGGTCCTGATGGGATTCTTTGTCATATTCATCAGGATAATCTTCATACCGAACAATCTTGTCAACCTCATTTTCCCGCCGCTCCTCCTGATCTTTGCCGTCTGGCAATGGGCCGTCTTCAGACGCTCCAGGAAGGAACTTCAGCGCGGTGACAGGATATATGCGCTGCTGACATTCATAGTGCTTGCCGCATGTACGGTCATGTCCTGGGCAGGATACGTGCTCCTGAGCGTACAGGTGCTGATGTGGTGGCTGTTCCAGATAGCTGCACTCTCGACCGTGACCGCAGTGCAGGTGCTGCTCGACAGGTACGAAAGCAGCGTGCTCAAGAAAAGTTTCGTGCGCTACAAGGCTGAGAACAAGGGAATCTCTGACAAGGGCGAAGGCGCCTTCATCGAAGTGAGCTGGTTCTATGACCTGATCCGCATGGCGATGATGCCTGTCATGGCGGTGCTCACGGTACCTGTGAGCATATGGCTCGCTTCCGGAGTGTTTGACCTCACGGCAGTATGCATGGAGCTGTTCTTCAGGCCATTCTTTGACCTCGCGGATGCCGACGGCAATGCCATACTCCACCTGTCGGTGTTCAGGCTTGTGCTCGTAATATGCCTGTACTATGTGTTCAAGTATCTGGCTTACGCCATAAGGTCGTTCTACAGGCACATCAAGCTCCAGAAGCTGATGAGGGACACAGGCAAGGACTACGTCAGGGCCAATGAAGTCAACCTCACCCTTGCCAACAACATCATAGCGATCCTCGTCTGGGGCGGCTATGCCTTCATGGTCATCAAGGTACTGAAGATTCCTATGAAGTCAGTCACGATGGTCCTCACCGGCCTTTCCGCCGGTATCGGTCTTGCACTCAAGGATGTGCTCAACAACTTCATCTACGGCATCCAGCTGATGTCCGGCAGGCTCAGGGTCGGTGACTACATCGAGTGCGACGGCATCCGTGGAAAGGTGGAGAGCATCACATACCAGAGCACCCAGATCGAGACTCTCGACGGCGCGATAATGGCCATAACCAACACCACCCTCTTCAACAAGAACTTCCAGAACCTGACGCGCAACAACTCCTACGAGTGTGTCAAGATTCCGGTGGGGGTAGCCTATGGTTCGGATGTCGAAAAGGTTCGCAGCCTTCTTACCGACGCGATGAAGTCTCTCGACACAAAAGACAAATACGGGCGCCACATCATAGACCAGAAGAGGGGCATAACCGTGGCGTTCAGCGGATTCGGTGACAGCAGCGTAGACCTTATCGTGAAACAGTTCGTCCTCGTCGAGGAGGAAATTGCGTATGTGGCAAGAGCCAAGGAGATCATCTACAATACCCTCAATGAGAACGGCATCGAGATACCTTTCCCTCAGAGAGATGTCTACATAAGAAAGTTCGACAAAGGTGACGAATCATAAATTTTTGCCTATATTTACAACAACAAAACCTTTAACCAATAATTTTTGAAATGAAAAAGTACATTGCAGAATTCATCGGCACAGCGGTGCTGACACTTCTCGGCTGCGGCACAGCAGTTTTCGTAGGTTGCGGTGAGCCTGCTGGCGTATTCGCCACGGCTGCAGCATTCGGTCTTTCTGTCATCGCCATGGCATATACCATCGGCGCCATCTCAGGATGCCACATCAACCCTGCCATCACCCTCGGTGTCGTCCTCAGCAAGAGAATGACATGGAAGGACGCATGCGGCTACTGGGTAGGTCAGTTCCTCGGCGGTATCGTCGGCGCAGCAATCCTCTACTGGATCGTATCCGCAACAGGAGCACCGGGAGCAATGGGCAACCCTGCAGGTCTCGGCACCAACGGAGTGGCCAATGCCGGCGGAGCAATGGGTGCATGCCTCGTAGAGGTCATCGCAACATTCCTCTTCGTGCTCGTAGTTCTCGGCACCACAGATGAGAAGAAGGGAGCAGGCAACCTCGCAGGTCTTGCAATCGGTCTCACCCTCATCCTCATCCACCTCGTATGCATCAATCTTACAGGCACCTCAGTCAACCCTGCCCGTTCCTTCGGTCCGGCCCTCTTCGCAGGCGGTGACGCTCTCAAGGACGTATGGGTATTCATCGCTGCTCCTCTCGTTGGCGGCGCCCTCGCAGCAGCTGCATGGTGCGGTCTAGCATGTGACTGCAAGAAGCAGGCATAACAACAACATACCTCAATGAAAAAGGTGGCACATGTGCCGCCTTTTTTTCGTATATTTACGGGTTATGTCATCAGAACTCAACCTCGTACTTGACCTTGCCGTGATTCTCATCGCGGCCGGTGTCTTCACCATCATATCAAAAGCACTGAAACAGCCTCTCATCCTGGGTTACATAATCGCAGGTTTCCTCGTCGGACCAAAGCTCGGGCTATTTCCAGCCATGTCGAGCATGGAGTCCGTGGAACAATGGTCGGAGATCGGCATGATCTTCATGATGTTCGCACTGGGCCTCGAATTCAGCTTCAAGGGGCTCCTCAAGGTGGGCAGCAGCGCCCTGATCACCGCAGGGTGCAAGTTTGTCGGCATGTTCGTACTTGGCATGGCCGTCGGCACGGCACTGAAATGGGACCATATGGAATGCATATTCCTGGGAGGACTGCTCTCGATGGCATCGACGGCGATAGTGATCAAGGCCTACGACGACATGGGACTGAAGCAGAAACCATATGCCCAGATGGTGTTCGGCACCCTGGTGGTCGAAGACCTGATTGCGATTGTGCTGATGGTGCTGCTCTCGACGATGGCAGTGTCGAAGCAGTTCGAGGGCGGCCAGATGCTCCTGAAGATCGGGGAACTGCTGTTCTTCCTGATCATATGCTTCCTGGTGGGCATATACATCATCCCGACGATCCTGAAGAAGGCAAGGGCATACCTCAACGACGAGATACTGCTCATAGTGAGCATAGGCCTCTGCTTCGGCATGGTGGCTCTCGCCGGTGCATTCGGGTTCTCCTCAGCCCTGGGAGCGTTCCTGATGGGCTCGATTCTGGCAGAAACCGTAGAAGGTGAGCACATAGGCAGCCTCGTGCAGGTGATAAAGAACCTCTTCGGAGCGATATTCTTCGTTTCCGTGGGCATGATGATAGACCCTGTGACAATTGCGCACCACTGGGCAGTGATCCTGCTCCTCTGCGTCGTCGTGATCGCCGGGCACTTCTTCTTTGCCGCAGCTGGGGTGATCCTCAACGGGAAAGGGCTCGACAACGCCGTCCATACGGGACTGAGCCTCTCGCAGCTCGGTGAGTTCGGCTTCATCATCGTGAGCCTCGGCGTCTCCCTCGGAGTGATGAGGGAGTTCATCTACCCGGTCATAATCGCTGTCTCGGTAATCACCACGTTCACTACCCCGTACATGATAAGGCTCGCCGACCCGCTCACAGAGTGGCTGAACAGGAAGCTCCCGCCGAAGGTACTGTCGAAGATTGACCCTCCGCAGGACGAGGAGCGAGGGACGAGCTCCGCCGAGGCTGCAGAGTGGAAGGTGCTGCTTAAGGCATATTTCACCAGGGTGCTGTTGTATGGGGTGGTGCTCATAGCAATATTCATGGCATCGGAAGGGCTTCTGAAAGGATGGATAGCTGCGCTCCTCCCATCCTGGGGAGCATTGTGGCGCGGTGTATTATGCTCAGGCATCACACTTGCCGTGATGAGTCCGTTCCTTTATGGGCTTGCAATAACCAGCGGGTCGATCTCCAACCCGGCCAGACGCCTGATGAAGGAGAATGAAAGGAACGTATGGCCGGTGATGGCGCTGATGGTGATAAGGGTGTTCACTGCGATAGGATTCGTGCTTGCCGCCATAATGGAGAACATCGAGCTCGGAGGATGGGTGATCTTCCTGATCATAGTCGGCGGCTTCGCATTCGCATTCTTTGCGAAGAAGTCGATGAAGGGGTTCTCCGACATCGAAGGACGGTTCCTCTCGAACCTCAACGCGAAGGAAAACGAAGAGAGGAAGAACGCTCCCGTGCGCACCACCGTGCAGGACAAGCTTGCCGGTTACGACGTCCACATAGAGACCGTGGAGGTCTCGCCTGACTCCCAGTACATAGGCATGAGGCTCCAGGACACCCCTTTCCGCAAGGAAACGGGTGTCAACATCGTGAAGATCGTGAGAGGAAGCAGGAACATAATCATACCAAAAGGCACTGAATGTTTCTACCCGTACGACAAGGTGCTTGCAGTGGGGACCTCAGGGCAGATAGCAAGGTTCACTGACATGATGAAGCAGGACTCCCCTGCCGTCGCGGATGACAAGGAGTTCGCCGTGGAGCCTGTCATCCTCGGAGAGGATTCACAGCTCACCGGCAAGAGCCTCAGGAGCGTGGACATGCGTGCATACGGATGCATGGTCATAAGCGTGCTCAGGGGCGAAGATTTCATCACCAACCCGAAGCCGGACCTGGTCTTCGAGACCGGAGACACCGTCTGGCTGGCTGGCGAGAAGAGCGGAGTCGAATGGTTCAGATAAATGATTATATTTGCGTGATTATGAAGAGATTCTATACAGTATTGATTGGCGCGATGCTCGCAATTGTTGGAGCTGCAGCGTCGGAACGTCACCACAGCATCCTGTCACACGAGACGGAATATGCCGTCAGAGTGGTATCGTCGGAAGGACAAGTTGAAGACATGTACAGGCTGATGATGCCCGGCTCCGGGCAGGCGCTCATCTCCGGTGAAGGCTGCTGCAGGATGGTCAATCAAGGCTCAGGGACTTCCTGGATACTGCTGGACTTCGGCAGGGAACTTTGCGGAAGCCTGCATATAGTCACAGGAATGTCAAGCAAGCCGGAAGGCCGCAGGGTGCGCATCCGCTTCGGAGAGTCTGTGGCAGAGGCATGCAGCGACATCGGGAAGCCCAGTGCGACCAACGACCATGCCATGAGAGACTTCGAAACCGAACTTCCATGGCTCGGCTCATGGCAGTCGGGACAGAGCGGTTTCAGGTTTGTGAGAATTGATTTCCTGTCCCCTGACGCCACGCTGCTCCTGAGGGAAGTGAAGGTCGAGAGCACATGGAGCGACGACCCGGTCATCGGAAAGTTCAAGTGCAGCGACAGCAGACTCAATGACATATGGGAGACAGGTGCACGCACCGTCCACCTCAACATGCAGGACTACATCTGGGACGGCATCAAGAGAGACCGGCTCGTATGGATCGGCGACATGTACACGGAAGTGATGACAATAAGCAACCTGTTCGACAACACCGACCTTGTCACCAGGAGCCTTGACTTCGCCCGTGACGCGACTCCTCTCCCTGGATGGATGAACAACATGAGCGGATACTCCCTGTGCTGGCTGATGATACAGAGGGAATGGTACCGCTACAAGGGAGACCTGGACTATCTCAAGGAGCAGAGAACGTACCTCAAGGGCCTTCTGAAGCAGATGATGGAGGCCGTGGACGAGCAGGGACACGAGCACCTTGTGGCCGGAAGGTTCCTCGACTGGCCTTCCAGTGCAGACCAGGACGCCGTCAGCTGCGGACTTCACGCCATGATGATGATGGCATTGGAGCAGGGAGCGGAGCTGTGCGATGTGCTCGGGGAGACTGTCCTTGCATCTGAATGCAGGGCATGCAGAGGCAGGATGCAGGATGCTGCAGGAGATGTCCAGAAGCTCTACGCCAGCTCGTCAGCCAGGCCTGATGCACCTGGCCGCAAGCAGGCCGTCTCACTCATGTCGCTTGCCGGCATATACGACGCATTTCGCGCCGCAGACGCAGTCGCGTACAACGGAGGCCACGGATTCTCCACATACTACGGTTACTTCATGCTGGAAGCCCTGGCAAGCGCCGGGCGTTACCAGGAAGCCATGGACATCATCTCAGAGTACTGGGGAGCCATGCTCGACCTCGGAGCGACATCATTCTGGGAGGATTTCGACCTTGACTGGACGCGCAATGCAGGACGCATCGACGAGATGCCGCAGTCTGGGAAGGTGGACATCCATGCGGCGTACGGAGGCTACTGTTATGTGGGATATCGTCACAGCCTGTGCCATGGCTGGGCGTCGGGAGCGACAGCCTGGCTTAGCAGATACGTGCTGGGGCTCCTGCCTGCGGATGATGGCGAGAGCATTGTCAATGTAGACCCGCATCTGTGCAGCCTGTCATGGGCCGAGGGCCGCTGCCCTACCCCATACGGTCCCATGTCGATAAGGGTGGAGAGGCTTTCGGACGGAAGGACTCTTGCGACGGTGGACGCCCCTCAGGAGATTACCCTGGTCGCTGGCCACGATGTAGTGATTGCGCGCAGGGGGCTCGACTTGGGAACGGCCTCTTTGGAAGAGATCGAACAAGGTTTTCAGAATGTACCTGACAGTGTCAGGACCGCTGTCTATTGGTACTGGCTGAGCGACACGGCCACGGAAGAAGGCGTGGTCAAGGACCTTGAAGCCATGAAGAAAGCCGGCATCACAAGGGCGCAGATAGGCATGATAGCGGAAAGTTCGGTTGCGTCGGGGCAGACGACACTTTTCTCAGACAGATGGTGGAAAGTGCTCCACGCAGCATTGAAGAAAGCCAGCGAGCTGGACATAGAGATAGGAATATTCAACTGCCCCGGCTGGAGTCAGTCCGGAGGGCCGTGGGTCAAGGAAGAGCAGTCGATGAGATACGTAGCCTGCGAGGAGACCTTGGTGGAAGGCAATGGCGACATGCAGGAGATAGCAGTGCCGGAAGGAGTGCAGCCCGTCGCCGTGATGGCATGGCCTGAGATCACAGGCCAGAGCCGTACATGGAAGGTCTCCGGGCAAGGCAGGGTACAGATGACGCTTGACGAGCCGATGACCGTACGGAGCATATCAGTCAAGGTGTCCAGGGAAATGCCGGCTACTGGCATGCGTCTGATAGCTGAAGGCAGCACAGTGAAAGAGTTCTCATTCGACAGGCACCGCAGCGGTCTGATGGTAGGATTCAACCCTGAGGCTCCGGTGGTCGTGGCCCGCCCAGAAGGGGGCGGCGGGGGCGGCCTGGTGGAGGTGGGCGGACAGGGTGAGGGGGGGG
>R20__coassemble_602_pt1 | contig 25403 bp, 16 predicted proteins | sample R20__metabat2_low_PE_021 | metagenome-assembled genome bin R20
TCCTCGATGGTGCCGTCGAAGATGTGGTTCTTCTGCAGCACGAGGCCGACATTGTCCCGGAGGAAATGGGTGTCCCAGTCCTTGAGGTCCACGCCGTCGAGGGTGATGCTGCCGCAGTCCGGGGCGTAGAACTTGTCGAGGAGGTTTATGATGGTGCTCTTGCCGGCACCGGAGAGTCCCACGAAGGCAGTTATCTTGCCGCTCTCGACGGTCATGTTGATGTCATGCAGGGCCTTGGTGCCGTTAGGGTAGGTGAAGTCCACGCCCTTGATCTCGAACGTGCCGTGCACCTTCTCCGGGCGGTAGCTGCCGCTCGGCTCGGCGTCGTCGTCGGAATTGAGGATGTCGAAGAAGCCTTCCGCATAGATGAGGGCGTCGTTCATGTCGTCGAAGATGCGCTGGAGCTGGGTGATAGGGGCTGTGACGTTGCTGAAGAGCATGACATGGTACATGATTTTTCCTATCGTCATGCCCGGGTACTGGATCAGCACGAGGTACGCCGTGAGGATGATGATGAGCACGGTGCCGACCTGGCGCACGAAGCTCTTGACTCCGTCATAGTAGAAGCTGGTGCGGCGCACGTTCATCTGGTTGTCGCTGTAGACCGTCTGCATGTCCCACTGCTTGCCGCTCTCGATCTGCTCGCGGTTGAAGGACTTGATGACGTTCATCGACTCGATGATGCTCATGATGCCGTGGCTCTTCTGCTCTCGGGTGTCGCGCATGTTGCGGCGCCATCCCTTGAGCTTGCGGGCCTGGCGGTAGGTGATCCAGAAGTATATCGGCACGATGAAGAGGGCCGTGAGGCCGACGTAGACGTTGGCCGCGAACATGAGGATCAGCGCGAGGATGGCGCTCGTGAAGAGAGGCAGGAGGTCGATGAAGAAGTTCTGCACTGTCCTCGAGAGGCTGCTCACGCCCTGGTCGATGCGGGTGGTGAGCTTGCCTGTCTCGTTCTCTGGCCTTGAGAAGAAGGCCATGCCGAAGGTGAGGATCTTGTCGATGATGGTCTGCGACATGTCCTTCGAGACGAATATGCGCATCCTCTCGCCGTAGTAGTTCTGGGCAAAGGTTATGAGTGCGGAGAGCACTTCCTTGCCGAGGAGCACTATGCTGATGATGGTGAGTATCCTCGCCGCCTTGGACCAGGCGAAGTTCTCCGTGCCGATGAGGGCGTTGATGGCATCGACGGTGCGGTCGAGCACGACTGCGTTGACCTGCGCCATGAGGGAGCCGATGAGGGTGAGGATGAGGGTCGCCAGGACAAGCCACTTGTAGGGCTTGACAAAAGGCGTGATGTTCTTGAAAAGCTTGATGAGGTTCATGATGGGGCAAAGTTACGCAAATACTGCTGAATCGGTAAATTATTTCCTTTATAGATACTGAAGTCGAAAGTTGGCTTTTGAATATTTTCAAAAGTTAATTGAACTTCTTTTGAAATATATTAAAAACAATTCTTTTATTTTTGTAAAAAGCATTGTCATGAAAAGAACTCTGATTTGTATGGCTCTTCTGAGTCTGTTTCTCAATTCCTGCGCCAAGAATCCGGACGGCGGTGAGACAGACTCTCAAAAAAGCACAGACAAGCACTCCTTTGAACTTTACGATGCGATGTTCTATACCGGCAAGCCGGACATGAGCAACATTGGCATTCAGAGCATACAACTCCTCTATGAGAACAAGCTTCTGTCAGGGACTGCCATCGACTGGAACCTCACGGCTCAGACCATAGAGAGCACAAAGGCCGCAGGATACAAGGTCGTCAGCCTGGATATTGAGAAATGGTATTCGAAAAAGAGTGGGTCAGAGACTGCCGCTCTTCTCGACACTCTGTACAAGGCTTTCAAGAAAACGATGCCGGGAGTCATCATCGGCAACTACGGAACGCCGTGTGACAACCTGAACGTGTGGCGTTACAACCAGTACGCTTCCGGAAAGACTGCAGATGACGTCCTAAAGACATGGACGTCAAGGAGCAACTCGATGAGACTCGAGGCGGGAGAGCCCGGAGATATCCTGATGCCCAGCGTGTATGGGATGAACCACGATATCGACCAGTGGATCGAAGATCTTGAAACGACGATACAGTATATCCGGGCGAAGTATCCCGACAAGCTTGTCTTTGCCTATGTCTGGCCCCAGTGCTACAACTGGAAGACCGCTGAGGAAAACCCGGACTACATGACATTCTATTCCGGGGATGAGTTTGAAAGGGTGCTCAACGCACTCTATGACCTCGGCTATGACGGAGCGATCATCTGGGCTTCAGGGTGCCGGGACATGAACGAGTCTCCGAGAGTCTACATCCCGTGGACGGATGCAAGGATTCAGGACTGGTACTCCGGTGTCACCAGGTTCGCAAAGTCCCACCCTATCAAGGTAAGATGAAGGTGACAGGTCGCCATATTGCTGCTGCCCTGTGCGTCGCCTTGTTGGACATGGCGGCGCTGTTGGCGTCTCCGTATGACCCTGGACTGTCTTTCAAGTCTCTGACAAAGAAGGACGGTCTTCCCCACATGAGTGTGATGGCGATAGAAAGAGACTCGGAAGGGTATATGTGGTTCGCAACGAGAGGGGGCCTCTGCCGCTATGACGGAGTGGAATTTGTCGTATTCAACGAGTCCAACAGCAATATCCCAGACAATTATGTGACCAGACTGCTCTCCGACAGAGATGGCTCTCTCTGGGTAGGGACCATCAATGGACTGTCCCGCATGGACATCTCCACAGGCAGGATGCGCAGGTTCGAGCAGCTGCATGGAGCAGTGCGGTCAATGACACGAGACCAGAACGGGCGGATCTGGATCAGCAATGCAAACTCACTGTTCAGATATGACTCTGAAGCTGACAGCCTCAGCTCAGTGAGAATCCCGTTTGCCGCGCAGTGCCTGACCGCCCTCAAAGACACATCTCTGTTGCTTGCTGGAACCGCGGACGGGCTGTATACCTTAGACAAGAACAGCGGTTCGATGACTCCTGTACCGTCATTTCCTGCCGGGATGAATATCCAGGCAATAGTCGCCGGTCATCACGCCGAATATTGGGTGGGAACCCAGAGTGACGGGCTGTACCGCCTCGACAGAGACCTGCAGATAACCGACCATCTTACCAGTCCGACCATCAACCATGATTATATCCGTGCATTGGCAGCGGACAGGTCCGGCAATATTCTTGTCGGCACATATGACGGCCTGAATGTGATCAGAGTGGATGAGGGCGACATCAGGTCATACAGACTCGGTACAGGGTACCTCGAGGATGCGCTCTCGTTCTTCTCCATCGTCTCTCTGTGCTGCTGTCCTGACGGAACCGTATGGGTCGGCAGTTACGTGGGTGGCGTGAACTATGCAAACCCTTACATGGAATCTTTCCTGCAGAAGGAGAACCCGGGTTCAAAACTTGATGGAATCATCGGTAATGTCGGGCCGATAGCAGTCGGCGAAGACGGCCTCTGGATAGGAATGGAGGGAGATGGACTTCTGTTCAGAAGCCTTTCTGGAAGATATGAGCGAGTTCCCGTCTCCGGAGTGTCCGGAAGTTACAGGTCCAATATCGTGTCTTCTTTGTGCCGGAACGCCGGGACGCTCTGGATAGGCTTTTGCGATGGGATGGCGGCAAGGATAGACGAGAGCTCCCGCAGGACCCTGGAAGTAAGGGAAATCGCCCGGGACTGCCCGGTGATGGCAATTTCGATGGACGCAGACGGTACCGTCTACTTCGGGACGTGGGGCTCTGACGGAACCGGGGATCTGCACGCCCTTGAGAGAGACGGCCGCATAAGAACCGGATTCTCTTTTGAGGAAAGCAAGAAACCGTCTTTCCACAACATCACTTCCATCATTTCGTCAGATGACGGCACTTTATATATATCCGAACGCGACGGAGGAATCGTGAAATACGACTGCCATACAGGAGAGAAAATCTCATCATCACTTGTGGCCCCTGGCGGAAAATATTCCACTGCCAACGTATATGGCCTTATCCGCGAAAGCAACGGAGACATTTTTGCCGTAACCCATCGCGGTGGACTGGTGAGAGTGTCTCCAGACCTGGAAATCACAGGGTCATGGTCCGTCAGGCAGGGCTTGCCGTCACATGTGGCGCATTCAACCGTGACAGATGACGAAGGAATTGTATGGGTGGCAACCCCTGACGCAGTATCGTGTGTAGACACGGCAACCAGTGAAATCCGCACATGGTCTCTGGCGACGGAGGGAGAGTTCAACCGCAGGTCCGCGGTCCTCTTCGGATCTGAGATATGGATGGGAGCAGGGAAAGACATCATCCATTTCAATCCAAAATTCAGGAAATCATTCCACTCAGCCGAGCCTCCGCACATAATCGCTGTCAATGCAGACGGCCAGTCAATGGAAAGAGGGAAAGAAGCCCGATTCAAGTCACTTACCCATCTCTCTGTATATTTCCGAAGCCTTGATTACTCTGAGGGTCAGGCCATGACATATGGCTATTGTGTGGATGGACTTGATTCCAAATGGATTCCGATAGGCACGAGCCCGCGCGTCAACATGGCAAGCTTCAGGCCTGGCCGGTACGTATTCCGCACCAAAGCTTTTTCCGGTCCGGAGGACATCGACGGTACTGAAGGTGAATCCTTTTCATTCCGGGTGCTCGTTCCATTGTGGCGCAGATGGTGGATGATTGTCATCTATATGGCAGTCATATCATTTTCCATATGGGCTGCAATGCTCTGGCGGAAGGCAAAGACAGACCTCGACAGAGAGAGAGAGGAACTGAGAAGCATCTGCGAGAGTCTTACCGTCAATGCTCCCGAAGCAAATGGGTCATCTTCTGACGCGGAATTCATGAAAAAAGTATACTCATGCATAAACGCCCATATAGATGACCAGTCCCTGAGCATTGACCGGATGTGCACTGAAGTTGGAGTCAGCCGTACCGGACTTTACTACAAGGTAAAGAAGACGACCGGGCTGTCCCCTATGGATCTTGTGAGAAAAGTCCGGCTTGACGTTGCGTCCAAGCTGCTCCTCTCCGGCAACTCTTCAGTCACCGATGTGGCGGCAAAAGTCGGCTTCAGTTCCGCCTCCTACTTCTCGACCGCATTCAGGACCGCATTCGGGATGAGCCCGAGAGACTATGTGAATGACAAGAACAAACTCAATCATTAACTAATAACACAACACAATGAAAAGATTTTACAATCTTATCCTTGCACTGTCACTGACGCTGCTGAGCGCGTCTGCACTTCATGCGCAGACTCAGAAGGTCAGCGGGCAGGTCGTGGATGACTCGGGAGTTCCTCTCCCGGGTGTCATCGTGTATCAGGAAGGCAAGATGTCTTCCGGTACAGCAACGGATTCGAAGGGAATCTATTCCATTTCTGTCCCGTCAGATGCGACACTCATCTTCTCCTCTCTCGGCTATGTCGAAGTTCAGGAGAAAGTCGCAGGACGCTCTTCCGTCAACGTCACGCTGAATGAGGAGAAGACGAGACTCGATGCCGCTGAAGTCGTGGAGGTCGGCTACGGTTCCGTAGCGCGCCGCGACCTCACCGGATCGGTGGCAAAAGTGGACATGGAGGAACTCCGGAAATCACCTGTAGTCAATTTCGACCAGGCTATAACAGGCCGCATCGCCGGAGTGGTCGTTACGACCTCTGATGGAAACGTCGGCAGCGGTGCCAATATCATCATCCGAGGCAACAACTCCCTCACACAGAGCTCAGCTCCTCTCTATGTAATCGATGGATTCCCGTCAGAGAGCTCGCACGCCACCGCCATCGCCCCTGGAGACATCGAGTCCATCGATGTGCTGAAAGATGCATCTGCGACAGCGATCTACGGTGCGCGAGGCGCCAACGGAGTCATCGTGATAACGACAAAGAAGGGTGTCGAAGGCAAGCCGGTGGTACGCTTCGATGCGTCATGGACCTCGAGCACCATCTCCAACAGGGTGGAACTTATGGATGCCTATGATTTCGTATGTCTGCAGGATGAGTATTACAACAATCGCAGCACCCCGAACATCTACCTCAACGAGTATGACAGCGACGGCAACGTAATCCACAACTACTACAGCCTCGAGGACTACAAGAATGCCTCCACAATCGACTGGCAGGACAAGATTTACCGTACCGCACTGACCCAGAACTACAATGTATCTCTGAGCGGCGGCAACAAGTCGGCCGGCAACCGCTACAGCGCCAATTTCTCAGCCCTAGACATGGACGGCATCATCGTGGCTTCCAACTTCCAGCGCTATCAGGGGAAGGTCAGCTTCTCCCAGAAGATAGGGAAGAAGCTGACCTTCGAGATGAATGCCAACTATTCGCACACAGTCAAGAACGGAACGACGCCGACAAGCGCACAGCAGAGTTCCTCAGCATCCGGATGGCTGATGTATTCAGTGTGGGGTTATCGTCCTACCAAGCCGTTCTACAAAGGCGAGGACGCGGATGAATGGATGGACCAGCTTGTCGACGACGACATTAACGGAGCGAATGACTATCGCTTCAACCCGGCGAAATCCGTCAACAACGAGTACCGCAAGACAATCGTCGACTACCTCGCGGCAAATTCCGCCCTCAACTACGACATAATCCCGGGCCTGAGGCTCCGCATCAGCGGCGGCTATACGATGAACAAGCAGAGAGCCGAATCCTTCAACGGCAGCGAGACTTACAGCGGCTATCCGGCATCCTCGTCAGGACAGGGAGTCAACGGCTCGATCTACTGGACCGAAAGGGTATCCTGGCTCAACGAGAACACTCTCACTTGGAACAAGACCATAGGCAAGCACCACCACCTGAATATCCTCGGAGGTATCACCTTCCAGGGAGAGACACTCAGCTACCAGGGAGTCAAGTCGATCCGAATGACGACAGAGACTCTCGGCATCAACGGTCTCAATACCGGTACATATCAGACAGTGGATCCTTATCAGAGGGACTGGTCACTGATGTCATATCTCGCCAGGCTCAACTACAACTACAAGTACAAGTACTACGTGACGGCATCCTTCCGAGCTGACGGATCCTCAAAGTTCCCGGAAGCAAACCGCTGGGGGTATTTTCCGTCCGCTTCCCTTGCCTGGAACTTCAACCGCGAGAACGCCCTCAAGGATTCAAGCTGGCTCTCCAACGGAAAGCTGCGCGCATCCTGGGGACAGACCGGCAACAACAGGACCTCGACTCCTTATGACTACTATGCCCAGATTACTACAAATCCGGGAAGTACGTCCTCACTTGACTATGTGTTCGGCGGCTCCAACATCGCAGGATATTATCCGAACAACATGTCAAATGACAATCTCAAGTGGGAGACCACCGAGCAGATCGACCTCGGTCTCGACCTCGGATTCTTCGACAACAGGATAAAGTTCACGGGCGATGTCTACCTGAAGAACACATACGACCTGCTGCTCAACGCCACTCTTCCTGCATCATCGGGCTACACTTCGGCAATGATCAACATCGGCTCGATGCAGAACAGAGGTCTCGAACTGTCACTTGAGCTCGTGCCGGTGAGGGCCCGCAATTTCGAATGGGATCTCAACGCCAACATAGCCTTCAACAGGAACAAGGTTACGTCCCTGACAAGCAACCAGTACTCTCTTCTCACAAGTGTATCCTGGGATCAGAGGTTCAACTCCCAGAACCCATACATCACCCAGGTGGGCAAGCCGACCGGCATGATGTACGGACTCATCTATGAGGGGACCTACAAGGCTGACGATTTCGAGGGATCGACGCTCAAAGACGGCATCGCTTACCAGTCATCAGTCGGCAAGTCAAACACAAAGCCGGGCGATCCGAAATACACTGACATCAATGAGGACGGAGTCGTGGATGACGATGACCGTACGGTGATAGGATGCGGGCAGCCTCTCAACACGGGAGGTTTCGGGAGCACATTCTCCTGGAAAGGCCTTGAGCTGAACTTCTTCTTCAACTGGAGCTATGGCAACGACGTCATCAACGCCAATCGCCTCATCTTCGAGAATGCCTCCACAGGCGACCTCAACCAGTTCAAGACAATGGTTGACCGTTTCAACGCCGAGACCAACCCGACTTCCGACATCCCGCGTCAGGGAGCAAACGGAATGTTCGTCTACTCGTCCAGAGTCGTAGAGGACGCCTCCTTCCTGAGGCTCAAGAACATAACCCTCAGCTACAGCCTGCCTAAGATGGTACTTTCAAAGGTGAAGGTTTCGGGAGCAAGAGTCTATGTATCGGCTGAGAACATCTGGACGCTCACAAACTACTCCGGTCCGGATCCGGAAGTCTCCACCCGCAGCAGCGTCCTTACCCCGGGATTCGACTGGTCTGCATACCCAAGGGCGTACGGCATCACCGGAGGACTTTCATTGACATTCTAACAGAGGCGAGATATGAAGAATCTTAAATACATACTTCTGACTATCCTTGCGACGGGTATGATGTCCGCCTGCGACTTCCTGGACAAGGAACCGAACGTCATCTGCGCAGAGACATTCTACGAGTCTGACGACGAGGCCCTCTACGGCCTTGCCGGAGTCTACGGAGTGATAAACTCCCTGCAGGTATATGGTGCCGACTACTCCCTGTATCTTTCCGGCACTGATGACCTTGCCTACTACAATAGGCCTACTACCAATCAGTTCTCGACATACTACCAGCACGATGCCTCCACTGCAGAGGTTTACGACTGCTGGACATGGCTGTACAAGGGCATCAAGAATGCGAATGCATTCATGGATGCCATGAAAGAATCATCACTCGATGAGGACGGAGCGCTCTATGCCGAAGCGAGATTTCTGCGTGCGTTCTACCACTTCCTGCTGGCTCAGGCATGGGGAGACGTTCCACTCAGAGACAACTCAGTGACATCATACGAGAATACAAACATCAAGGCGACCGCTCAGTACGATGTGCTGAAATGGGCCATCTCCGAGATGGAAGCATGCCTTGACAAGCTGTCTGACTCTGCCGCAGGCACTCCGTCCCGCGTCAACAAAGCCATTGCCGAGGGCATCATCGCCAGAGTATGCCTCTTCACTGCAGGAGAGACTGTTACTGGAGACAAGACCGGTCTGTATGCCAAGGCCGCACAGTACGCCAAGGCTGTCATCGACGACCCGACATACTCCCTCAATCCTTCCTACTCCCAGGTGTTCATCAACATGATCTCCGACAAGTATGACACCCAGTATCACGAGTCCATGTGGGAGGCTGAATTCATCGGCGACCGTTCGAGTGCGGACAGATACACCAACGGCACAATCGGTTGTATGATCGGGCTTCAGAGCACCAACGTGGATGACTTCGAGAACAACAAGTGCAACTACGCATATGGGATGTACAACGGTTCGCTCAAGCTGTGGGACCTCTACTGGCAGAGTGACCGCACTGAAGACGAGGATATGCTTGACATCGTCACAGATGTCCGTCAGGAGTGGAACCTTCCTCCTTACAACTATGCCGGATACACAGGCTCCAGTGCGATGTATCCGTATGGAGGAGATCCGTCGATGGGGAAGCCGAAGAACTCTAAGGACAAGACTCCTTATTATATGAGTATCAACGGCTTCGTCTCCACCAATGAGGATCCTCTCGTCTGCGCCGGAAACCGCAACTGCGGAAAGTGGCGCAGAGAGACAGAGTACGAGCCGGTGTCAAGCGTGGCCAAGGCACAGTTCACACAGATCAACTTCCCTATCCTGCGCTACTCCGACGTGCTACTCATGTATGCCGAGGCCGATCTTGAGAATGGAGGTTCGGTATCCGAAGAGGCTTATGCTGCGGTCAAGGCTGTGCGCGACAGGGCCGGAATCAAGACCCGCGACATATCCGAGTACGACGCATCATCCTTCCGCCAGCTGATACGCAACGAGCGCGGCAGGGAGCTGTGCTTCGAGGCTCTGCGCAAGTACGACCTCATACGTTGGGGAATCTTCACCGACGCGATGAAAGACTACTCCAGATATGCGGGCGATGACAGGTGGAGCACCATCACGACCACTTCCTACGCAATCAACATGTCGTCGTTCGTCAAGCCTCAGCATGTGCTGATGCCGATTCCTGCAATCGAGCTTGGAGTGAACACGCTTCTGAAACAAAACGAACTCTGGTAGTATGAAAAAGACACTCTCAATCTTTGCTGCAACTCTTTCACTTCTTGCGGCATCCTGCAGCCAGGAAATCGTATATCCCGTGACGTACAATGTACTTCTCGACGGGAGCAACACCTACCTTGCCGGAGATCCGGTAAGATTCAACTTCACCGGCGATGTGGACAATCTTCTCTTCTACAGCGGAGAGACCAATCACCAGTACGTATACCGCGATCGCTACAGTGTCGGGGTAGAGGACATCGTCTCCGCCAACCTGCACATCGACTATCAGGCGCGTTATGGCTACACAGACGGGCTCTCGGTCTATGTGACCGACTCCTTCGAGGGACTCAGCGGCGACTTCGACACCGACAAGCTGATGATCCAGAACATGGTCGATGGCGGAATGGCCGGATGGACAAGGCTCGAATACAACGAAGGGGCCTCGACCGTATGGACTTCACAGGATTACGACATCAGCCAGTTCGCATCCAATTTCGTTCTGGCGTTCCACTGGAATCCGAAGCTCGGCGCGTCAGCCCAGAGGCACTACTGGCTCAACGGGAACATCAGCATCGACATCAAGGGTGCGCCGTCATCGACGATGGAATTCACGGCGATGGACTGGGAAGCCATAATGCTCAATGACGAGTACACCCAGGGCCACTACACACTCTCGGGCAATCCGGGATTCAACATGACCAAGCCCGCTACCGCCGCAATCATGATCAACGGCTGCAACGGAGCGCCTTCCATGGGAGGAGGTGCCGGCGGAGTGGAGTATGCCCACGACGGATGGATATTCACCAAGGCCAAGGCCTTGACGAAAGTGTCCAACGACAGCGGTGTAGTAGTGAAGAATCTCCAGAACTACCTCGAGTCCTACGAATACGTGTTCGACGAGCCTGGGACCTACAGGGTCACTTTCGTCGGCATCAACAGGAACGTCGGAGGACAGGACAAGGTACTGAAGGAGATGACAATCAACATTTTCCCTAAAGACAACTGATGATGAACCCAAGACTATCAATAAGGGTGGCTGCAATGGCAGTCCTCACTCTCGGTCTATTCGCCTGCGACAGGAACGCTGACCTCGAAAACAGGGTCGCCGACCTGGAAGGCCGTGTCGAGAAGATACAGGAAGTCATTGACGCCACCAATGCAAACGCCCTTGCAATCAGGGCTCTGCTCAACTCATCCAACCTCATAGTCGGGCATACCGAAAATGAAGATGGTGTCACTCTGAACCTCAGCGACGGCACCACCGTCTCCATTGTCTACGGAGACGTGGCTGACTGGATTGTCCCTGTGCTCGGCATAGACGAAAGCGGCAGGTGGTGCATCTCTCTCGACGGAGGAAAGACCTTCACATACGTCAAGAAGACCACAGGCGTCCACGACGCCGACGGCATCACTCCCCAGATTTCGACGGACTCCGACGGCTACTGGACAATCAGCTACGACGGAGGAAAGACTTTCGAGCGCATCCTCACTTCCGACGGCCTGCCTATCAGCGCAATCGACGGACGGGAAGTGTCCGGGACATATGCCTTCTTCAAGAATGTCGAGTACGACGAGAAGGAAGGAGTGATGATATTCAATCTCCTTACCGGTCAGACCCTCAAGGTCGGTGTGGTGGAGACATTCTACCTCAATGTGAAGGGTTATACTGAAAAAGCCGAGATAACCGGCGGCCAGACTCTTGCATATGAAGTCGAGATGTCAGACATCGCCGACGCTGTCTTCAATGCTCCGGAAGGATGGGGAGCAGTCCTGACCGACAGTGAGATGAAAATCTCCGCACCGGAAGGCGCAAAGGACGGTGAGTACACTGTGACTCTCATCGTTGTCTCCGCCAAGGGATATGTGAAATCGTACAGCTACTCTTTTGCATATCGGGCAGCAAGTGATGCCGAAGGGTGTAAGGTTTGGAACGACTTTGTTGCACGGAACGCCGACAATATCCTTCTCGACTACTCCTACGCCGGATATGACCACGGAGAGAGTGCTCCGGCCGATGTCTACACACTCGGATACAAGGTCTACAATGTCTGCGACTACGGCGCAGTGCCTGATGACGGCAAGTCAGACCGCGAGGCGTTCCTCAGCTGTCTGAAGGCTGCCCTGGGAGTCGATTACACCACCTCGGACACCTATGTTGCCTTTGCAAGCAAGCCACAGGCCAACGCCATAGTGTACTTCCCGGAGGGGGAGTTCATTCTCCACACATCCGAGGACAACACTGCGACCAACACCCTGTCGATAATCATCCGCTCCGGAAACATAGTTCTCAAGGGCGCCGGACGAGAGAAAACACGCATCGTGATGCAGGACCCGGCTCTTCCGACAAGCTCTGAACTCTACTCTTCCCCATGCATGCTTCAGTTCTACCACTTCAGCGGGCTGACAGACCTTGCGAATGTGTCCTCCAATGCGGAGAAAGGAGACTTCAGCGTCGAGGTATCAGGCACTTCGGGTATATCAAAGGGGAGCTGGGTATGCCTTTGTGCAGACGTGACAGACCCTTCATATATCGCCCAGGAGCTCCAGCCATACGAGGTCAAGAGCACATGGGACATCTCGAAATGCGTCACGATACGGGACTACCATCAGGTAAAGTCAGTCGTCGGCTCGACAGTCACCTTCGAAGAACCGATAATGCATGCGGTAGATGCTTCCAAGGGATTTTCCCTCAAGAAATTCAACTGCTATGAGAATGTCGGGGTCGAGGATCTGACGTTTGTCGGCAATGCCAAGCAGGACTTTGTCCATCACGGCAGCTGGCAGGATGACGGAGGATACAAGCCTCTGAATTTCATGCGCTGCGCCGACAGCTGGGTCCGCAGGGTCGACTTCGAAAGTGTCAGCGAGGCATGCAACTTCCACACAAGTGCCAACTGCACAGCATACGACATCCGATTCACCGGTTGGAGAGGCCATGCGGCACTTCGCGCGGCTTCGTCCTCGAGAATCCTCATTGCGGCGACAAAGGACATGACACATGGACAGGTCAATGCCAACAACCCGACAGTCGCTCAGGGCACTTACATGGAGAATGCCGGACAGTTCCACGCTGTCGGCGTCAACGGATGCACGATGGGCACGGTACTCTGGCGCAACGTCTGGGGTGACGATGCATGCTTCGAATCACATGCAAGCCAGCCTCGTGCAACACTCATCGACTGCTGCAAGGGAGGGTGGATGGAATACCGCGCCGGAGGAGCGACCGAGGCGCTGCCTAACCACCTTGCAGATCTGACGATATGGAATTTCGAGTCGACTACCGACTGGAAGAGCCAGTTCACGGACGACGGCTCTTTCCTATGGTGGGCGACCGGTTCGAAAAGCATCAATTTCCTGCCTCCTATAATCGTTGGATTCCATGGGAAGGCCTGCACCTTCAACCCGTCATCCGTAGTGTGCAACGAAAGTTACGGCACTGCCGTCAATCCGGGATCACTTTATGAAGCACAGCTGACACGACGCCTCGGCTACGTTCCGGGCTGGCTCAATTCGCTAAAATAACAACCATACATATATGAAAAGATTTTCAATGATTTCAATCCTTACGGCGCTTGCAGCGGGAATCCTTCTTCTCGCCGGCTGTGAGAAAGATACAGACCTCCAGGAAAGGGTAGACACCCTGGAGAGCAAGGTTGCGATGCTCGAGACCTCCATCGCAGCCCTGAACAGCAATATCGACGCCCTCAGCGTCCTTGCCTCAGGTGCCACCATCAACTCAGTCGAGGAGAGCGGCGGCAAGTACACCATCACTCTCACCAACGGTGAGACCATCACGATCAACCAGGGATCGGTCGGAGTCGGATATGCTCCAATAATGAGCGTGGACAAGGACGGTTACTGGATGGCAGACTATCAGGACGGAAAGGGTGCCCAGTACATCACCGATGCCGACGGCAAGAAAGTGAACTACAAGGGAGACAACGGCATCACCCCTAAGTTCAGTGTCGACAAGGATGGCTACTGGACGGTATCCTATGACGGAGGCCAGACCTTCGAGCAAGTTAAGGATGCAGGCGGCAATCCGGTAAAGGCGGTCGCATCGACTGATGCGGGCGACTCGTACTTCAAGGATGTCAAGGTTGAGGACGATGTCTTCATCCTCACCCTCAAGAACGGTGATGTCTACAGAGTTCCGGTAGTGAAGGATTTCCTCGTATCTGTCAAGGACGTCGAGACAGTGCAGGTGTTCAAGGCTGCCGAGCAGAAAGCCTTTACGGTAGAGATGAAAGGCGTGGCGTCAAGCGTCCTGTCCGCTCCTGAAGGATGGACGGCAACCCTCTCCGAGAGCCTTCTCACAGTCACCGCACCGGCTGCGACCAAGTCCACCATCGCGGACAACTCCACCGACGTCTCGATTCTTGCAATCTCGACTCAGGGGTATGCGGCAATCGCCAAGGTAAAGGTTCAGCTTGACGGCTCCTCGACAGGAGGGGCTCCTGTCGCAAGCATCACCGCCGGAGAGGTCACTTACAACCAGGCTACATTCAACGTTACCACCGAGAACGCGACGGCATGGACATATATCTGCCAGAAGAGCTCTGAAGAGGCTCCGGGCATTGCCAGGATACTCACTGCCGGCATTGCAGGAAGCGGCACGTCCGTGACTGTGACCGGTCTTGACGAGAAGACATCCTACACTATCTATGTACTGCCTCAGAACGGAGACAATCTCGGTTCCATCGCAACAGCGGAAATCACGACCTCCGCAGAGCCCGTGATAACATACGAGGACAACTATACAGCATACATGGAAGGCAAGGCCATCGACATCGCCGGCATCAAGTATGACAAGGCGACCTACGGCGAGCCTGTGCTCCTTAGCGCCACTACTGCCGATACTGACGCAAGGGCGGCAATGCTTGACGGCGGCGTGCTTTTCCTCGAGCAAAGTGACGGGTGCAATTTCACACTGTCAAACTGGGTCAATGTCACCAAGGGGCTTGTCGTCATCGGACGATACACAAGCAAGCCGGTCACCCTCAATATCCCGGCCTCGTACTATATATGCTTCAACAACGCCGAACGTCTGGTTTTCAAGAACGTGAAGTTTGACGGAACAAAGAGAGCCAATTACGTGTTCAATTCCAACGTCAACACAGCCGGCAATCTCCATTTCGACAACTGCCAGTTCTATACCTATGCCGGGAAATCGTTCTACTACGCGGCCAATGCCACACAGCACCAGCCAAACAGCGTACGGTTCGTAAGCTGCTATATCGATATCCCGAATGCAAGCGGGGCCCGCTCGGACTTCTTCTCATTCGGCAACACAAGCTGCCCTCTGGGAAGCGACCTGAAGGAGATAACCTATGACAACAACATCTTCTATGCTTCGCTGGGTCATGGCAATGCGGGAATCTCGCTTCTCGCATACGGCAATGCGACAAACGCAAGCGTCGAGATGAACCTTGACCTGACTCTCACCAACAACACCTTCTGCGGCTGCCTCGGTTCCAACAACATGTTCCAGATCAACAGTGCAAAGACCGTCACCATCAGGAAGAACATCTTCTGGGCCGCTCCGGCAGCGACCCTCAACAGCTATGTCGTCAGGATCGGTGTGAACGTACAGAATCCTGTATGCGACATCGCAGACAACATCGCCTACAGCAGGGGCGTGGCACTGTTCAATACCGGAGGCAAGTACAAGCTCGACACCGGCAACAATGCGACCAAGATCGATGATGACCCTCTTGCTGACGCGACCCCGGCATCAGGAGACTTCACTCCGATTGCTGCATACAAAGATTATGGCGCACAGAGATAATACAATTTATAATCAACAATATGGAAAAAGAGAATTATTCATCCCCGGTAATCGAGGTCTTGGAGGCTTCCATGTCTCAAATCATTTGTCAGAGCGGCTCGCTCGAGGACTACAACGTGCAGGATTTCAATTTTTGAGAATTATTATGAAAGCAATGACAAACTGTGCAGCTGCGCTGCTCATCCTCGCATCTGCAATATCATGTACAAAGGAACTCCAGGAGATGGAACCTATAACAAGCGAAGGTGATGCAATCACTTTCGCAGCTCTCCTTCCCGCCACCAAGGTGTCCGTAGCTTCAGACGGCAAGGCAGGATGGGAAGTCGGTGACCAGATTGCCGTGACGGACGGTGTGACTACAGAAGTCGTCACCTTGCAGTCCGAGGACATAAAGGAAACCTATGCGATTCTGAAAACCACCACTCTTTCTGCGGATGCTGACAATTATTACGCTGTCTACCCGGCATCGGCAAAAAGCGGTGATGTCTCCGGAGGCAACGTTACCGTGACATATGGTGAAAATCAGGTCAATGGCTCCAACAAGACAGCCATTGCAGTCTGTGAGGCCGGCAAGACTACATTCAACTTCAGGAATGCCGGATGCCTTGTAAGTTTCACGACCGACTATGAATTCGACTCTGTAGAGTTTGCCGGGGCCGGCGAGGAAAGCATAGGATACGGAACTTATACCGTCAATGCAACTACTGGAGAATTCGTTTCATCTGATTCAGCAATCAAGAAAGTCACACTGACCTTCGAGCCAGGAAAGACCAATTACATTGCTCTTCCGGGAGACGGAACCAAGCTTGAATCCGGTTTTACCATGACTTTCAAGAAGGGTGACTCCGCATGCGGTACATTGTCTGTGGCAAAGGCTCTTGACCTCCAAAGGAATGCCCTTTACAATCTTGGGGACATCTCTTCCAAAATCTCAGCCGATGAGTATGCTCTGTATCAGGCAGGCGCAGCCATAGAGGTCGCAGGATGCAAATATGACAAGGCAACCTACGGTGAGGCAATACTGCTTACCGCTACAGAGGCGGGTACAGACCTCAGACAGTATATCCACGACAAGACAGGCGTATTCTTCCTGGAGGCAAATGATGGATGCTATTTCTCCAGTGTCACATCGGCACAGACTCAGATTACTAAGAATGTCATCCTCGCAAGCCGTTATAGCGACAGACCTGTCAAGTATGTTCCTAAGAAGTATCACCAGCTTCGCAAAAATGGCATATTTGCAATGCGAAACTTAGTAATCGACTGCACTTCGCTCACAGAGGCCTATTTCTGCAATTTTGCATCTGCTAACGACGGCGGCCCTCTCTCAAGACTGCATATTGATGGGTGCGAATTTTATTTTGGTGCGGCAAAGCAGCTTGCATACAGCACGAACCAGACTCTTTTTGAGAGTTTCAGACTGTACAACAGCTATGTGGAGACGCTCAAGACCAGCGCACGCCTGGCCCTTATTGCGGTTTCAACAAACCCGTATCTTGACAAAATCAAGGAAATAGATATCCGAAACAATATCTTTTATGACCCGAATACTGCCGGAGCGCTTTCGATCTTTGAGGGCAGTATGACAACTCCTAGCAGCGGCGATGCCCAGCAGACTGACATAACGGTCTGCCAGAACACTTTCTGGGGTGTCGCCGGTTCCAACGTATACTTCCAGGTAAATGGAGCGAGGAGCCTCAAGGTGGACAAGAACATTTTCTACCATCCAGCCAGCGCTACCGGTCACTCCTTTATCCTGAAGACTGCCACAGAGACCGCCGTTGACTGTACTCTCGGAGACAATGTCTCCTATTCCTCTACCGGCAAGACCACGTATTATACCCACAGCAATTCCAAGTATAAGATAACGACAGGGAACAGCATTGCCAATGCCAGCACAGATCCAATGGCATCTGCGAATCCTTCCGAGAAGGACTTCACCCCTGTCGATGCTTACAGGGGATATGGTGCACAAAGATAGTCTGCGGTTTTGAAATTCGTCGCAATCATAGCCGGCATGGTGCTGGCAGCCTCCTGCGTGGGTCATGTACAGACCCACGAGGCGGTGATAGTGAACCCGGGGCATATACACGCTGCCATGGTACTCAAATTCCCGGTTCCCGGGATGGGGGACACGGTACGCGTGTATGCGCCGCAGGGTCCTGAGCTTGAATCCTTCATCTCTACGGTGAATTCGTTCAACTCCCGTGAAGAGAATCCGACTTCGTGGGAGTTGGACGTATGCGCCGCAGATGATTTCCTTTCGGCCCTTCCAGAAGCGCCGCAGGGTTCTTTCGTAGTGCTGTCCGGGAAGAACCGCCTCAAGGCTCAGGAGATTCTGGAAGCAGTGAGCAAAGGGTACAATGTCCTTTCAGACAAGCCTATGGCAATAGCGCCCGCTGATTACGAAATCCTTGAGGAAGCCTATGCTCTGGCCTCGAAGCGCGGTCTGGTGATCATGGACCTTATGACGGAGAGGTACGAGACCCTTAACAGAATCTCTCGCGACATAATGGGTCGGGAAGATATCTTTGGCAGTCCACGGAGCATAGACATAGACGATGTGCACTATTTCTTCAAGGAGATGGCCGGTTCTCCCATGAAGCGTCCGCAGTGGTACTACGATGTGGCAGAGCAGGGAGAAGGGATTGCAGATGTGACGACCCATTTCATCGACCTTGCCATGTGGCAGTGTTTCCCCGGGATGGCAGTGAAATGCACTGATATAAGTGAGATTGAAGCAGTACATTATCCTACGGCCATCACTCCTGAGCAATACAGCATGTCTACCGGAGCAACCGACTTCCCGGACTGTCTGCAGGGTTGCGTGAAGGACGGCCTTCTGCAAGTCTACAGCAATGGAATCCTTTCATTCAAGATGAAAGGTGTGAGTGTGAAAATCCGCATGACATGGGACTTCAAGGCCGCAGATGGTGCGTCAGACAGCTTCAAGTCTGTCTGTGAAGGGTCCTCCGCTTCTCTCTTTATAAATCAGGACGAGAGTACTGGCTACAGACGCCGTCTTACAGTTGAATGCAGCGAGGAGGCAGCCGGGAAGATTGCCGGACTCCTGGATGAACTTTATAGCGGTGCCCGAATAGTTCCCTGCGGTGATGAAAGGTACTGGATAGACGCTTCCGCCATCCCGAACCCGGGTCACGAAAGTCATTTCAGCATGGTGGTGTCTCAATTCATTTCATACCTTGACGGTGAAGTGGTACCTTCGTGGGAGACGGAAAACACTCTTGTAAAATACTGCATCACAACGACGGCGGTAAGCAAGGCGGCAGAGGAATGATACAGAAGGAAACGGAATACATAGAGCAGGGGCAGGTCTTTATGGGGTCTGTACCCTATGCCATGGGCACCCGTTTCGGCCTTCTCCTTTGCGGCGTGCCTCTGGAGAAGGCACAGCGTATATGGAATCATGTGGCTCTCATCCTGGAGCGGCTCGATGCCATGCTCAACAGGTTTTCTCCTTCGAGCGAAGTTTCCATCCTGAACAGCGGAGCATCCATCCAGGGGCAGAGCGTGAGCGCAGAGCTGTATGCCATCCTTGAGCTTGCCGCGGACTATTACGAGAAGACGGAGGGCCTGTTCGATGTGACCAAAGGCCATATGAAGGAAATTGAATTCCCGGAACCTTCCGTGGTCTCGCTCTACGGAAACAGCCTGGACTTCGGCGGCTTCGCAAAAGGATACTTTCTCAGAAAGGTGAAGGAAATTCTGCGGGATTCTGAAATCGTTTCTGCATATGCGGATTTCGGGGGCAGCTCTATCCTTGCTCTCGGAACACATCCTTATGGAGACTGCTGGAAAGTGGGCCTCACGGATCCGTTTACCGGACGGCAGATTGATGAAATCAGCCTCAAGGACATGTCACTTTCCACTTCGGGCAATACCTCACGATACAGCGGCCATATAGTGAATCCGCTCGACGGAAGTCCGGACGGCAGCAAAAAACTCTCTACCGTCGTGTCCCCGGATCCTCTGGATGCAGAGGTGCTGAGTACCGCGCTCTTTATCGCATCCGAGAAAGAATCGGAGCTTATTGTCTCCCGTTTTGAGGAAACGTCAGGTAAGATATATAATTTATAGGAAAATGTCAGATATAGAGAAAGTCAACATCGGACGCAGGAATTTCTGCATCAATCTCGGCAGGATGGCTGGAGGTGTGGCAGTCCTTTCCGCCGCTCCCTGGCTCAAAGGATGCACAAGTGAGAAGATGGAAGAAGTGAAGAATGATGTGGCCAGGATAGCTATGATCGGAGTGGGCTCGCGCGGCCAGTACCATATTCATAACCTGCTCGCAATCCCACATGCCAGGATAGTCGCGATATGTGACATCTATGAGCCAAATCTGGAGGCGGCTCATGCTCTTTGCCCCACGGCAAGGACATACACGGATTATCGCAAGATGCTCGAGTCCGACGACATAGACGGAGTCGTCATAAGCACTCCGCTGGGCACTCATGCGGCCCTTACTCTGGATTCCCTTGCCGCAGGCAAACACGTCTTCTGCGAGAAGGCTATGGCACTCACCATGGAGCAGTGCAGGCAGGTATATGACGCGTATCAGAACACAGACAAGGCCCTGTACTACTGCATGCAGAGGATGTACGACCCTAAATACATAGAAGGTGTGCAGAGAATAAAGGACGGTCTTATTGGCGATGTTGTAGGGATGCGCTGCCACTGGTTCCGCAATGCGGATTGGAGGCGTCCTGTTCCGTTCCCGGAATATGAGAGACTCATAAACTGGCGCCTGTACAAGGAGACCTCCGGCGGGCTCATGACGGAACTTGCGTCACATCAGCTTGAGGTATGTAACTGGTGCGCCGGAAAGATGCCGGTCGAGGCCGTGGGTATGGGGGACATCATTTACTGGAAAGATGGCAGGGAAGTTTATGACTCCGTAAATGTCACTTATCGCTTCTCAGACGGCCGCAAGATTGCCTACGAGTCTCTCATCTCCAATAAGTACAATGGCATGGAAGACCAGATTCTGGGCAAGAAGGGTACCGTGGACCTTACAAAAGGAGTTTATTATCTGGAGGAGGACAACGAAATCCCAGGAATGCGCCGGCTCATGGAGCAGATAAAGACCGGGGTTTTCGCAGCCATGCCTACCGCCGGCCCAAGCTGGAGGCCTGAATACAAGAGTGCGTATGTCCCGCACCCTCTCGTGCAGGGGGACGTGTCCGTGAATGCCGGCCAGAGCATGGTGGCGGCGGACAACGACGGATCGGATCTCATAATGTCTGCATTCTGTACATCCTGCATAACCGGAGAAAAGGCAAGGAATGTGGTCGAGGAGGCATATTGTGCGACACTGCTCTGCCTGCTGGGCAACATGGCAATGGAGAGTTCCACTCTTGTGACCATACCTGAGGAATATAAGATACCTTATATGAAATTCTGAGAGCCATGAAGGACATCGTCATTTCCGGGAAATCGGTAAAACGCGAGCTGGTGATTCTGGGGCTTTGCCTTGCTGCGGCCGAATGCTGCAATCTGCTCGCAATAATAAAGTATTCCAGGCCGGCCGTGGAACTCCTCTCCCAGCTTGGATTCGTAGTCATCCTGGCAGTTCTGATTTATGTGGCTGCCTGGATTGTAAGGATACTCGTGAATCTTGTAATCAAATTTATTAAACATACACTGAAATGATAAGCAGAAGAGAATTTCTTTTGAGGGCTGCGACAGGAGCAGCGACCCTGGCAGCAGGCGACCTGGCATTTGCCGGTACTGAAAAAAAAGCGAAAACTATCGGTGAAGGCGACACAATCCGTCTTGGGGTTGTGGGCGTCAATTCTCGCGGTCGCGCCTTGGCCTGCAGTTTTGCGAAAATGCCTCTCTGCGAGGTTGTCTGCATCTGCGACTGCGACCTCAATGCGATGAAGAAATGTCAGGATGCAGTAAAGGCTCTTACTGGCAAGATGCCACGTGGAGAGCAGGACTATCGCAAGATGCTTGAGCAGCAGGACATAGACGGCGTCGTGATAGCCATGCCGGACCACTGGCATGCCACTGCGGCCATCATGGCAATGCAGGCCGGCAAGCATGTCTACCTGGAGAAGCCGACCTCTCACAATCCTGCAGAGAATGAAATGCTCCTCAGGGCCCAGGCTAAGTACAGCTCCTGCGTGGTTGAGGTGGGGACCCAGAGACGCTCGTGGCCCAATATAATAGAAGGCCTTGACATTGTAAAGAGCGGCGAGCTCGGAGAAGTCCACTACGCGAAGTCATGGTACACCGCAGCCCGCAAGTCCATAGGAGTAGGCAAGGTAGTCGACGTTCCTGCAAACTTGAACTGGGACTTCTGGCAGGGACCGGCTCCAAGGGTGGCTGAATTCAAGGACAACCTGATTCATTACAACTGGCACTGGCACTGGCATTGGGGCACGGGAGAGGCTCTGAACAATGGAACCCACTTCGTGGACCTTCTTCGTGCCGGCATGGGACTTGATTACCCAACAAAGGTCACTTCCGTAGGAGGCCGATATTATTTCAAGGATGATGACTGGGAGACCCCGGACACCCAGATGATCACCTTCCAGTTCGGAGACAAGGCGACTTTCTCCTGGGAGGGCCGCAGCTGCAATCCTTCTCCGGTAGACGGGCGCCTGTATGGAGTTTGCTTCTTCGGAGACAAGGGACTTAACCTGTATATGGATGGCGGGAACTCCTATCAGATTCTCGACTCCAAGGGCAAGGTCATAAAGGATGTGAAAAGCAATGTCGCTTATAAGGACGGAGACACATTCAATCCTTCAGAGAAACTGGATTCGTTCCACTTCCAGAACTGGTTCGACGCGATAAAAGGCAAGGCAAAACTCAACTCCCCACTCATTGAAGGATGTATCAGCACGCAGCTTATGCAGTTAGGCAACATCTCGCAGCGGGTCGGCCACTCGCTGGACATAGACCCTTCAACCGGCCGTATCATTGGCGACAAGGAGGCGAACAAGCTGTGGAGCAGAAAGTATGATTCCAAGTGGGCTCCAAAGATATGATGGTTATGAAAAAGTTCCTGTCAGTTCTGGCGGCCCTTGCTCTGACCGCATCCTCGGCGTTTGCCGGAGACGTCGTGAAAATTGGAATAATAGGTCTTGACACGTCCCACTCCACCGCCTTCACAAAGTACATCAATAGTCCGGACTCGACAGACCCTCAGGTGCTTGCATTTGAGGTTGTTGCCGCATATCCTTACGGCACGCAGACCATCGAGTCCGCCGCAAAGCGCATCCCCAAATATATAGAGGAAGTGAAAGCGATGGGAGTCAACGTGGTTGATTCCATAAGCGAACTGCTCTCTATGGTAGACTGTGTGTTCATTGAGACTAACGACGGCAGGCTCCATCTGGAGCAGGCTGTCGAAGTGTTCAAGGCAGGAAAGGCATGCTATATAGACAAGCCTCTGGGCTCCACGCTCGGCGAGGCTATTGCAATCTACGAGATGGCTGATCGCTATGGCATCCCAATCTTTTCCTCGTCTGCACTGCGCTTCTCATCTGGAAGCGTCAAGCTTCGCTCCGGTGAGTGTGGCGACGTGCTGGGAGCGGACTGCTGTTCGCCACATCATCCCGAGCCTACTCACCCGGACTTCGGATATTACGGCATCCACGGAGTCGAGTCCCTGTATACCATAATGGGAACAGGCTGCGAAAAAGTCACCCGAATGCACAGTGACAAGGGAGACATCGTCGTAGGATGCTGGAAAGACGGCCGTCTGGGAACGTTCCGCGGCATTACGGAAGGCCCGAACGTCTATGGCGGTACAGTCCTTACAGACAAGGGTAACGTTGCCGCAGGCACTTATGAGGGCTATCAGTGCCTTCTCAAACAGATACTGACATTCTTCGAGACCGGCGTTCCTCCTGTTTCCAGGGAAGAGACCATAGAGCTTTTTGCTTTCATGAAGGCGTCCAACATGAGCCTGGAGCGCGGTGGGAAATACGTAACCATAGACGAGGCGATGAAGGATGGACTCAAGGATGCCAAGAAAATACTCAAACCTTATAGGTTATGACATCAGAAAAGAAACAGTTCGTACTTTCACTTGCGATGCTGGGGTGCCTGTACTTCGTGTTCGGGCTCGTGTCGTGGGTCAATTCTATCCTGGTACCTTATTTCAAGGTGGCCTGCGACCTGCATAGCGAGGTCCAGAGTTATCTCGCACAGTTTGCTTTCTACATAGCATATCTGGTGATGACAATCCCGGCCTCTGCTCTTCTCAGCCGTACCGGTTACAAGAAGGGTGCTCTCATAGGTCTGTGGATACTTGCGTTCGGCGCATTCCTGTTTACTCCGGCGGCGCTCACAAGGACCTACAACCTGTTTCTGCTCGCCTTGTTCACGATGGGCACTGCGCTTGCCATACTTCAGACAGTCGCCAATCCGTTCGTGACGATAATCGGACCTATAGAGACAGCTGCAAAGCGTATAAGCATAGTGGGAATCTGCAATAAGTTCGCAGGAATCCTGGCACCTATAGTATTTTCTGCTCTGGTGATCAAGCCTCATGACAAGGAAGTGATGGCTGCCGTGCAGAGCGGAACGCTGGTGGGAGAGGCCAAGGATGCCGCACTGAATGAACTGATCAAGGGCGTGATCCCTCCTTATCTTGTCCTGGGAGTGCTGCTCCTTCTGTTCGGAATCGTGTTCTACAAGTCTTCAATCAAGGATATCAACCCTTCTGACAACAAGCCTTCCGGAGAAGTGGACGGACGCAAGTCGGTTCTTTCATATCCGTATCTGGTGCTTGGCGTCCTGGCCCTGTTCTGCCATCTTGGAAGTCAGGCTCTGAGCGTGAACACCATCATCGGCTTTGCTGACGACCTTGGGTTCAAGGCAACGCAGATATTTCCATCGCTCACCCTTGCCTGCACTCTCCTTGGATATTTCCTTGGCGTGATACTCATCCCGCGCGTGCTTAGCCAGAGCCAGATGCTTAAAATCGTTACATGTGCGGGCCTGCTGCTCTCTGTCCTGGTCATTCTGCTTCCAGCGCGATATGGCATATTCTGCCTTGTGCTTCTGGGCATACCGAATTCCGTAATCTATGCGGGCATCTGGCCTCTTGCCATCCATGATCTCGGCAAGTGGACCAATCTTGGCTCTGCGCTGCTGGTGATGGCTCTCTGCGGCAGCGCCATAATGCCGCTCATATATGCTTCATGTGTCGATGCCAGCGGATCGCTGCAGATGTCCTACTGGCTTCTTGTCCCTTGCTTCGCATATATGATTTATTATGCTTTCCATGGACACAAAATCAACAGATGGCGCTCCGAAAAAGGTAACTGAGGCTGTCACAAATACTTGTAACTGGGCCGGCCATCGGATTCGCCCCTGTGTCCTGAATGTCTGAAGGGCTACGCCCCCTCAGATACCGAGAAAATTATTGCTATATTTGTAGAAATCGGCCCGTTCGCGGCCTTCAGCATCACAGATATGGCAGACGAAAAAATCATATTCTCGATGTGCGGGGTCGGCAAGACTCTTCCGCACAACAACAAGGTGATCCTCAAGGACATCTACCTCT